>Ga0210391_10000251_pt1 | contig 62228 bp, 55 predicted proteins | sample IncBWC12OmetaG_FD_160573 | JGI IMG/M metagenome (GOLD analysis project Ga0210391, IMG submission 160573) | Forest soil microbial communities from Barre Woods Harvard Forest LTER site, Petersham, Massachusetts, United States - Inc-BW-C-12-O ...
GATTCATCAAATAAATCAGCGGCACTACAAACATCCAAACCAAGTCGACAAAGTGCCAGTAGAGGCCGGTGACTTCGAGGTCATCTGCGCCGTAGCCACCCCGCTTGTAGCTCAGGCCGACCAAAATCAGGGCGACGACCCCGCCGGTTACGTGTAAAAGGTGAAGACCGGTAATGCTGAAAAAAGCTGCGCCAAACGCCGGGGTACCCCAAGGGTTATGAAAAAGCGTGGCACCTTCGCCGATCATTCCCATCCATTCGCGAATGTGGAGAACAGCAAAAGCGATTCCGAGCACGGCTGTAATCATCATCCAGCGGAAGGCTCCGGGCTTGTCGCCTTGCCGGGCCGAGCGCAAGCTCAATAGCATGGTCAAGCTGCTGGTGAGCAGAATGAACGTCATGAGGGCGACGTTGGTGATGCCATGGAACGGTCTGGGCCAATCCGGAGTGGCGTTGCGGATGAAGCCGTAAGCCACAAGGCAGCCGGCGAAAGTGGCCGAGTCGGCGATGATGAACAACCACATCGCCATCTTTTTTGCGGAAACATGAAATGTGGGCGCAGTCATTATCTCCGTGGCATCGGATCGCGACACCTGCCCATGTATTGAAAGATCGGCTTGGCTCACATTGCCTCCTACCTTCGAGTGTTACAGCTTCATCCAAAGCAGCAATAGCAGGTACAGCCACAGCGCGCCCATGAAATGCCAGTAGAGCGAAGTTGCGTTCAGGGTGCTGCGTTTCAGCACAAGATTGTTCAGCTTCCAGATGACACGGACAAGACCGCCGAGCCCTCCGAGGACATGCACGGCGTGGGTTACCGTTAACACATAGAAAAACGAGTAACTGATATTGCTGGCGAGTCCGAATCCCTGCGCCTTGAGTTGCAGCCAGGCCCAAGTCTGGGCGGCCACAAAGAGAAGGCCCAGAGCCAGAGTCACATAAAGCAAGCCCGCTGGAGCACCCGCCTGAGACTTCGCGCTGCTCATGAAGGCCGCCATCCGCCGACGGGCCATATCCAGAGTGACGCTGCTGGCGATGATGATCAGAGAATTGAAATAAAGAATCGGCGGCAGAGTGAAGTGGTGCCAATCGGTCGAATTGCCTTGACGAACGACCAGAGCGCTGGTGAAAGCGGCAAAGGTCATCGTAATCGCGGCCAACCCAACCCAGATTCCGGTGCTGGCCGGCGGAGGAGATGAATCCTTCACCAGCCGCATGTCTCCATCTGAGGGAACTAGATTCCGCCATCCGCCGTTGCCTGAGCCATGGCCCGGTAAGCGGTCGAGGTCTATTTTCGGCGGTTCGTGGATTGTGGTCGCCATACTGCTCACTCCAATTCTGTAGTGCTTCTTTGCGCCGGAATTAAAAAGCCCAAGCTCCTTTATTTCTCTTCGTCGGGACTGTGAACTTTCTCTGTCGATGTCTGCATGATGTAGTCGGCGGCCGCGCCCTCGACGCTGTACTGATACGGATCGTGATAAACGACAGGCATCGTAGCGCCAAAGTTATTGTGGGGCGGCGGCGTAGCGGTGCTCCATTCGAGCGAAGTGCCCTGCCACGGATTATCGTTCGGAGCGTGCGGGCCCTTGAACCGGCTGTAAATCAGGTTGTAGATAAAAATCAGCTGGGCAAAGCCGGTTACGAGAGCAGCTACGGTAATGAACTTGTGAACAGGGACGAGCGGGATCAGGTAGTCGTCGGTAAAGGCCTGATAGCGGCGCACGTTGCCCGCGATTCCGAGATAGTGAAACGGCATAAAGATGCAGTACGCGCCGATGAAACTGAGAATGAAGTGTGCTTTGCCCAAGGTCTCATTCATCATGCGGCCCGTCATCTTCGGGAACCAGAAATAAGTGCCGGCAAAGATGCCGAACATGGCCGCGACTCCCATCACCAGGTGGAAGTGGCCCACCACGAAATAAGTGGCGTGCAGCATGATGTCGAGCGAAGGCTGTGCGAGGAAGAATCCGCTGACGCCGCCGCTGATGAACATGGAAACGAAGCCCAGCGCGAATAGCGAGGCGGAATTAATCCGCAGCTTCGAGCCATACAGGCTGCCCAACCAGATCAGCACGATGATCGTGGACGGAATAGTGATGACCAGCGTCGGAAACGAAAAGGCCAGCGAGGAAATGGGATTCATGCCGCTCACGAACATGTGGTGGCCGTAAACCATGTAGCTGAGGACGGCCAGGGCTGCCATGGAATAGATAAGAACTCGGTGGCTGAGCATGGGCCGCCGCATGTTGGTAACGAGAACGTGGGAGACGATCCCCATGCCGGGGACGATGGCGATATAGACCTCGGGGTGACCAAAGAACCAGAAGAGGTGCTGCCAGAGTAGAGTCGATCCGCCAGAATGCGGCAGGACGTGATCACCGATCACCAGGCCAGAGGGAACAAAGAAACTCGTGCCGGCGACGTGGTCGAGAATCAGCAGGACGCAGGCAGGCATCAGAACAGCGAAGGCCGTCAAGCCCATGACTGAGGTGATGAACCATCCCCAGGCACTGAGGGGAAGGCGCATAAGAGACATGCCCTTGCAGCGCATGTCGAGCGTGGTGGTGATGAAGTTCAGAGAACCAAGCAGTTGACCGATGCAGAAGATGCCGATTGAGGCTGCCCAACAAATCACGCCCCAGCCCTGCCCGGGTCCGCCGACCGGCCCGATCGCGCTCAGCGGAGCATATTGGGTCCAGCCACCGAGGGTCGGGCCGTCGGGTACGAAGAAACTCAAAGCCATGACCACGAATGCCACAAAAGTGACCCAGAACGACATCATGTTGAAGTGCGGGAACGGCATGTCTTCAGCGCCGGTTTGAATGGGCAGAAAGAAGTTGCCGAACGCCGCAAACGGGGCCGTGGTCAGCACGAAAAAGACCATGATGGTGCCGTGCATGGTCATGAGCTGCAGATAGTACTCCGGCGTCATCACATCGCCGGGCGCGCCGCTGCTGGAAAGCAAATGCAAGCCAGGGATGGCAAAGCTACCCCATCCGAGGTGAATGCGCATGAGCCAGGAAAGAAACATTCCGAACACGGCCGCGACCAGAGCCAGCGCGTAATACTGCTTGCCGATGACCTTGTGATCGATACTGAAGACATGCTTCCGAATGAAACTTGTCGGAGCTCCGTGGCCTACCGCATGTGCTGACATATCGTGCATTGCACTCACCTCAAAGAGATGTTTTTAGTTGGTCCAGATCCGTAGAGGGCTAAAATAAAACCCGTTCATGTCAAAACTCTGCCCCGCCGGACATGCTTCAAAAGCTACTGTAGTGCAGCCTGCTGCTTGATCCAGGCATCATAATCTTCCTGGGACTTCACTTCGAGATAGGCCTTCATGTTGTAGTGTCCAAGGCCGCAAAGCTGCGTGCAAACGATTTCATACCTGCCGATTTTGGTCGCGGTAAAGTGAACCGACACATCCAAACCGGGGACAAAGTCCTGTTGTACCCGCAACTCTGGAACGTAGAAAGAGTGCCCAACGTCCTTGGAGTGCATCAGCAGGTGAACTTCTTTGTTCACCGGGATCGCCATCTCGGCGGTCACGATGTCATCTTTTGAATCTTGGTCATGCGTAGTGTCAATTCCGAAAAAGTTCGCATTCGCCTCGCTGATCTGGTCCGGGTGAATAGGACCGAAGGTTCCATCCGGACCGGGGTAACGGAAGTAAAATGCGAACTGGCCAGCCTGAGCTTGAACGGTCACAGCATCGGCCGCAGGCGGAGTGAGGTAGACGCTGGCCCAAGCCTTGGTGCCGAACACACCCAACGCGAGAACTTCAGTTCCCACCAACAGAAAGGCCGCGACCACCAGGCCCATAGCGCCGCCGGGAAAGCTTTTGATCTTTTCGCCGGGCGCGGGACTGGAAAACTTCCAGATAAAATAGGCCAAGAGAAGCTGCGAGGCAAGGAAGGAGATTCCGGCCTCGAGCATCGTGTCGGCGAACTGCTCATCGATGAGATGGCCGTGAACCGAAATGTCCTGCGGCATCGGCCACATGTGCATGACGATGGGAACCGCCGATGCAATTGCGATCAGCACAATCACTACCGCGAACATCTTCGCCATATCTGCCCGCCTCTAGCCGGAATGTTCCGGCCCAAATTGTCGAATCGCCGCAAGGTAAAATGCGGCGATTCGTTGAATAATGCAATAGTTCGGTCTAGTTTCTCGAGATTCTATTTCGCCTTAAATGTGAAATTAGCCGCTCCCGCTCCACCGGCGGCAACCGTAACCTTTTGGGTTTGGGTGCCAAGATCTTCCTGCCATGCGGTCACCGTGTAACTTCCAGGTGGAACATTGTTGATGGTGTAATTGCCGCTGTCGTCGGTCGTGGCGTAAGGTCCCTTCACCACGACAAAGTAGCCGTGCATCCAGGGGTGAATATTGCACTGCACTGGAATAAATTCCGTGGCCTTCCAACTCTTTTCGACGGGCGCTGCTCCAGGGGGCTGCGACTGATTCCAAGGAATGTTGCCCGTCATGGGGTTTGGGTTCGGGTGAATGTTATGCGTAGTCTGATCGCTGGTTTTCACTGAGAATTTCTGGTTCACGTCCATCGCCAAAACATGAGGCGTGTACATGCAGTTCTTCTGATCGAAAACTGGAACATTGGTAGCGGACGTCGGATTGCCGCTGTAACCTTCGCTAAGGTAAAGGACTACATTTTCCAAACCACCGCCGGAACCGACCACAACATTTTCCAAGTGCTGAGGGGTCGGATTCGCTTTCACGCAGTAGGGGTCCTTCGACATGTCGATGCCCTTCATGTGAGGAGCAGTGCCATCGAGTTTGACGGTACCGCTAATCTTGCCTTCTCCGGCAGCGCTGACCCTCGGTCCCACAATCAGTGCGGCACAACATACCAAAACTACCGCCGATAGTACGACAGTAAAGCTCAATCGATTCTTCATCGAAATTCTCCTTAGGAACCCGCAAGCTAAAACATTTCTACGTCGCTATTATATTCGCCACTATTGTCCCGTCGGAGCAGGGGCGTTGGGATCGACCGGCTTCAAACCGAGTTGCTTCGCCATTGCCTTTTCCTTGCTCTTCTGCGCCATAAATGTCCGCAGATAGAAGACCAAGTCCCATGCCTCGTCGGGCTTGATATTGTCGGCAAAGGAGGGCATCGGAGTTCCATCCAGACCAGTCATGAAGATTCTATAGATGTCTTTATCGGTGTCGCCGCACTTTGGTCGGGAGCCTTCCGTAAAGTTGTAGGCTTGGATAGGACGGCCGAGATCGTCAGTGAGTGTCGCCGCTGACGGACCATTTGCCATACCCTGCACGCCGTGGCACTTCCAGCATTGCACCCGAGCGAATACATCGCGGCCTGCCTTGATGCGCTCTGGCGTGACTTCCGGCTCCGGAGGAATCGTGATCGGCGTACCTGGCTTTTCATTCAGCCACCGCGGAGAAAAGTGCTTAACCCAAGCCACCAGGTCGGCGCGTTCCTGCTTGGTGAGGTTACTCCATTGCGGCATGTTCGAGCGGTCCATACCGCGACGAATGGTATCGAAAAGATCCTCGTCGGTGGGCAAGGTTCCGGTCGGAGTAGAGCGGCACTTAAATACGCCCAACTGGAAGTCGCGGGGCTTGGGGTCGACCCAGGGAAAGTTTTCGCCATTCCCGTCTCCCAACACGCCGTGGCAGCCGACACAGAATCGGCGGTAAGGAGCCCTGGCATCCTTGGCATGGCCGGTAATATTTCCGATGTGGCTGTCCATGCCAATACGCGTCTCTACATCGAACGTTGAGAGCTGAGCCCAGGAAGGCAGCGGCAGCGCCAAAACCGCAGCTGCGCCGAGTAAAAGCGACCACTTCCGCAATCTTGTCCGCATGTCTATCCCTCTCCTAGAAATCAAAGTCAAATCCGAGCAGCAATTCGCTGGTATTCACGTTGGCGGCGTTCAACCCAAGGGTTGGCCCGGTGCCATCCTGATGCAGCCAGTTGTATTCGTTGTGCCAGGCAAAGCCGGCCCGGCTGGTCATGAATGGGTTGTACCTATAGCCGATTGTGTAGGTCGTGATGTTGCCCAAGTTCGAAGCGGACGGACCTCCGATTCCGGTATATCCCGATCCGTTTGCCTGCTGCGACATCCGAATCGTCTCGAAGCGTCCGATGAAAATCAGTTGTGGGCTGTAGATATAGTGTGGCTCGAGCAGGATTCCATTCCAACTTGGATTGCGCGACCCCGTAGGCAAAGTGCTTCCAATCGTGTTGTTGTTGGGAGCGACGCCATCGATGAAGTCGCCATAACCTTGGCCAAACCAGGCGTTATCCTCGCCGTGCTGAGTAACGACCTGCAGATCCAGATGCTGGCCGAAATAGAATTGCCCAACAAAACCTTCGCGGCTGAAATTCTTGTTTCCGATTGCAGCGCCGGGAATTACCGTGCCGCCGCCCGAAGGTCCGCCGTTTTGGGTCAGCCAAGTGGTGGGAGCCTCGCCGACCATGGCATAGAAACCAAGTCGCTGCACGCCAGCCCTGCCGGCATCAAAGGCTTGGCTGGCGGTAAAGAATCCCGTATAGGCGTTGCCGTAAGGGAGTTGGGTTGTGCCGTCATTCGAGCTAAGTATGGAGGCAGAGTAACGCGTGCGGTCGTCGAAGGAGTGGCCGAGCACTTCAACGCCGAGTTGGTTGTCGCCCATTTGCCCGAAGATATTACCGTCGTTCACCGGAATGAAGTGGTAGAGCTGGTAAATACCGCCGTTGCCGGTGAGGGTGAGGATGCGCTTCTCAGACAAAAGATTGTCGAGTTCAAACTTGCCCAGCTTCACGTTGAGCCACGAACTGCCCCACAGGTTGTCGAGGCGGGCCATGACGGTTTCAAAGTGAAAAGCACCGGTCGGGTCGGAAGAAGGCAGCAAGTAGAACGAGAAGTTCTTTTCCAGCGTGCCGCCGGTGTGGAAATCAAGACCGCTTAGGTCGAAGCCGGAAGTGGTTACACGCTGAACGGCAACTCCCGTCGGCGTCGTACTTCCAGCCGAATAGGTGTCAACCTCGACCTTGCCGGTGCTTACCCGATGCCAGATGGGCGTCATGCGGAAGGTGACCGGCCAGTAGCCGGGATTCTGCCAGATCGGAGCATCGCGATCATTCATCAGCTGATAGCCGTTGTCCTTGAACTTCTGGCCGAAGTAATTGAGCATCGGCCAGGACTCATGGCACGCGGAGCAACGCAGGCCGTATTTTCGCGCGAACGCGGGGAGGGCATGCGCGGGCTGACTGCAAGTGAGCACGACGGACGCGAAAACCAGAGCGACAGCCGCAATGGAAGTCGCAAAGTGACAGATGTTGCGCAGACGCAAACCACGCAAAGCGTGCATAGCCGGACTCCTCGGCAAGATTGGATCAAGATCTGGCATGTGGAAACTATTTCCCATAAGAGAGAATGGGCACAAACGCGACAGCCGAACAAGATCGAACAAGAGACGTTTCGCCATTCTGATACGAGTTAGAAGCGAGCAGAGGTCCTACCACTCTACCGGGGCGGAATCCTACTACGGGCCGAATACGAAGTTCAAGAGCTTTTCGAGATTTTTTTTACAAAAATTTTACAAGTTCGAGATTTTACAAAGTTTTACAGACCCGCGGTCACGAAACCATCGCTCCACGCCATCCTCGACTCAAATTCGTTGGAGGAGTTGACAGCGTTGCGCCAGGAGTATGAGACTCTGGGAAGTCGGAACCCCGGTCCGCGGATAGGTTGGGGCAAATGGTTCCAGAGTTGACATCTCGTCTTCAGAAGGGAAATTCGCACGATTCCAGAGTATTTTCGTCGATTTAGCGGGCTCGCCGCAGCTCTAACCGGTTCTCTTGGTCTCTCGCTGCTGCCGCTGGTTCTCATGCTCCTTGCGGCCACGGTTTCGCTCGCCGGTCGGGACAAAGAGAAGTTGTCCTACGGCGAGGGCCTGATCGTAAACATCCCCATGCCGGAGAGCGAAGTCGCTCAGGTTGTGCAAGACGTTACGGACAACGGCGTGATTCGAGGAACCAAGGAATACAACAAAGACGAGTTTGTTTCGGGCGCCAAAGCCGCCGCTACCTCACCCGTCTTTCCCGGATGGAGCGGGGGCGGAAAGGTTTTCTACAAAGTACGCGAGCACGCGATCGATCCCCGCAACTTCAAAGACGGCGGCGATGTAGGAACACTAGTGGTGCGCTATGTGGTCCAGCCGCAAGGTGAAAAGAACACGGTGCTGCGTATCGACGCGCTTTTTCAAGAAGACTTTCGTCGTACGGTCCATCAATCGGACGGCTCGGTTGAAAACAGCGAATACAAAGATATCCGGGAGCATCTGGAAAACATCAAGTTGATGCAGAACGAAACTGCCGAAGTAGAGAAAGAACGGCAGGCAAGGCTGGCAAAGAAGCAAAACTTCGCGATGCGCGAGGACGCAGACGCAGTGAGAGCCCAGCAATCGACGTCCCGTACGCTTTCTCAGGATGTTGGAAGTCCGGATTCTGCCTCGACTGACCCGGCCATGCAGTCTTCAAGCCGGGACCTGAGTTCGAACGAATCGAGTGTAATTCAGCCCGCGTCAACTACATCCGGGCAAACTCAGCCGGCTCAAAGCTTGGAAGAGCGCGTTAAGGAACTTCGCAAACAAGTTCAGCGGCTCGTAAAGGCTCCGGGCGCGCCTCTGAAATCTGCGCCGTTCCACACGGCGGGCACACTGCAGTTACTGGGAACTGGTACGGAAGTCCTGATTCTCATAAACACTCCGTACTGGTACGGTGTGGAGACGCACGAGGGACAACACGGATGGGTTATGCGCGACCAACTGGAGCAGCCCTGAAGCTTACTAGGGCAGGTTCTCGTCAAACTCTCTGGCACACCTTGCTGGCAGTGGTCGTGTTGTTTACGACCATAAGGAGCGTCTGGGCACAAGGCGGCGGATACGAGCGAACTTTCTCGCAATCCAAGGCCGTGGTAGAGAAAGTCCTGAAAGAGATGCAAGCCGCTTCATCCGGGCGACTGCCAGTGCTGGCTGGGTTCGCGAGCTCTGCCGACCACCCTCTCGAACGTTATCAGCGCGGCTACTACGAGTCTAAGTTTCAAGTCACCGCGGCTCCTTCCGGTGGATCGGTTGTGCGGGTCAGTGTGCAGGTTACGGCTTGGTACGCGGACCCGACGAATACTCACTCCGGTTATCAATTACTGACATCGAATGGCCGGCTCGAAGCGGACCTGCTGGATCAATTAGCCGACCAGTTGGCACTCCAAACTTCGCCGGCAGGTACGAATCCCGCAGCAACCGCTGGGACTTCTTCAACTTCTGCTGGTCGAGGTTCGAAAACTGCCGTTTCAAAGACTCCAGAGGCGAACGAACCCAGCATTTCCGCTCCAGTGCCTAGACTGCCCGAAGTCAATGGCGGTATTTCCTCATCGTTGGCCCAGAGTCTCGCCGACCAGGAGAAGAGCCGCGCTCAGGCCGGATCGAAGAAGCCAGAAGAGAAGGGCACCGGCGGTCCGCTGCAAACTGAAGCAGAAAACCTGGAGGAGATTCTTAAGAACCAGGCTCATCCGAAAAATCTGGTGGCGGTAAAGAAGTCTGGGACCCCAGTGGTCTCATCGGCCAGTTTGAGTGCAAAAACTTTATTTCTGGCCAGCGCGCACGACGAGTTCGAAATGCTGGATTTCAACCGGGATTGGGTTCATGTGCGCATTTCAGGTTTGTCGCGCGGGTGGATCTGGCGAAATAACCTGGAAATGCCCGATAGCGTTCCGGATGCCGATTTGCCGACAAGTCCCGCACCGGTTCCGGTTGCCGCGGAGTTATTTCATGTGAGCCGTGAAGAAACAGCATTGTTCCCGGGAGATTGGGGTCCGCTAAGAGGGAAAAATGTGAGAATCGTTTCGGTAGAAAATACCAACGAGACTGGGAAAGATCCAAGTCCCCAGCTCAGGCTGGAGTTCGCCAAGTCGGTGTTGGACCAGAGCTACACGGAAATAGCGCAGAAGTTTCAGGATCTGGCGGGAGTTGTGCTAATCTTTGACTCCGCCGACGGCGGGATGATTGCAGCGACGTTTCCCACATTGAAACAATGGAAGGCGGGTTCACTATCGGATGCCGCGCTGTGGCATCAATGTTTTTTTGACCCGCCGGAGACCTTCACCGATGCTGGAGTTTCGGCGAGCCAGTAATCTGCCTGACAGCTTGGATTCACGGACTTCTTGTATGCAGTTCCGGTTCGATTTGCATAATCCCTTCGGAGTTTTGACTTGACTTTCGAAAGCCATCGGAGTACCTATGCAATCCTTGGGCTTGTGGAACCACCCGTCTAAAATTGCGTGCAATAATATGCGGTAGGACAACCACACCACCAATCTTCCAATGAGCGCGATTACGCAACCACTGGTTCTACTTCGAAGGCAGGCCACTTCTGTCCTGCGCGACTATGCCGAACTGATGAAGGCCCGTGTGACTACTCTGATTGTGATGACCGCATGGTGTGGTTATTATTTCGGGGCACAGAAAGCGGGGGTCTCATCGCTGAACTGGGGCTTGCTGCACGCATTGCTGGGAATCGGACTGGTCTCCAGCGGGACCGCGGCGCTGAACGAAGTAATGGAGCATGAAGTGGACGCGAACATGCGCCGGACGGCGATGCGTCCGCTGCCGGCTGGTCGCATGAGCCTGCTTCATGCCACCGTTGTCGGCTTGGCGGCCACCTTGGGCGGGTCGATTTATTTGGCGTATTTCACGAATCCGCTGACCGGACTGCTGACTTTCCTGACTTCGGTCGTGTATCTGGCAGCCTACACGCCGTTGAAGCGCGTCTCACCAATTTGCACTTTCGTGGGAGCTTTTCCGGGAGCCATGCCCGGAGTTTTGGGTTGGACTGCGGCGCGAGGACAGTTGGAATGGGGCACGCTGATATTGTTTGCCATCCTTTTCGTGTGGCAGTTTCCCCATTTCTTCTCGATCGCATGGTTGTACCGCGAAGATTACGCGCAGGGTGGAATTCGCATGCTGCCAGTGGTGGAAGAGGATGGACGATCCACGGCTAGGCGCATTTTAATTTATTCTTTGATTTTGATTCCGCTGAGCACTTTGCCCAGCCTCTTCGGAATGGCGGGCAAGATATATCTGGTGGGAGCGGTGATCCTGGGCGTCGCCCTTTTCTATTTCGGCGCCCGTCTGGCGCTGCTTAAGCTGCCTCTTAACAATCCGCGATCGAAAATGTTGGCCCGCCATGTCCTGCAGGCTACCGTGATTTATCTTCCGCTGCTGTTCGCACTGATGATGGGGAACGCGTCACGGCCCTAAGTGGAGCGCGACACTGATTGGAGCAACTCCGCGGTTCCTCTGCTCAAGCCCGAGAAAGCAAATCCCGTCTACTGAATCGAGCTGCCCACCTGCGAGAACACGTTGCCCGCGTTCGACCCGATCAGCCTGACCGTGCCCACGACGATAACGAGAATCACGGCCAGCATCACGGAATATTCGGCAATGTCCTGCCCTTCTTCGTTCGACCAGAGTTTGTTTAGCAAATTTTTCATAATTTTGTCTCGACTTAAGCTCCCGAAACTGCCGACGCCTTTGTGAGCGCATCTTTGCCGGAACAAGCTAGATTCAGTCCCCAAGGTTCTTTCTCCTGCGCAACCGCCTGCAGGCCGACCTGGTATTCGTGAGTCCCTGCCAGCAACCTGGTCCATACAACCGTGAATTCTTTCTTGCGCTGGTGATAGAAAATCGTCAACGTTTCCGGAACCTTAACGTCCAGGCGAATCGCCCCAAGGCGCGCCCCGGTCGGGGTAAGGTCGAGAGTGTGTGCCAGCACTTCAAACGACGCGCCCGAAGCGTCTGTCCCCCGCACTCGCACCGGCAGTACGGCCTTAAGGCGGTCTTTCGTGCGCCGGTTCTTCTTGTCTCTGATTGATCGCATTTTCGGTCTTGAAACAGTGTGCAGGAAACTTCGTGAGTCGAAAATAGCTCCGACGGGGGAGTCGCAGGCACAGACGAGGGGGGCACGGAGGTAACTTAGCCGCTTCTCATGGGACAATAATGCATGCCAAATCAGACGCCTGCGCCGGTTCCAGACTTTCTCTACGGAACCGCCTGGAAGGAGGAGCGCACCCCGCTTCTGGTCGAACTAGCAATCCGGATGGGTTTTCGCGGCATCGACACAGCCAACCAGCGGCGGCATTACTTCGAGGCCGGCGTGGGCCAGGGATTGGCGACCGCGTACGCAGCGGGATTATCCCGCGCAGATCTCTTCCTGCAGACGAAATTTACCTATCGACCGGGCCAGGACCATCGCCTGCCCTACGACCCAGCAGCCAGTCTTCCGGTGCAGGTCGCGCAGTCGATGGCCAGTTCCTTGGAACATCTCGAAACCGACTATGTCGACAGCTACGTGCTGCACGGACCCGCCGCTGGCCACGGCTGGAGCCGTGCTGATGCCGAGGTCTGGGAGGCGATGATCCGAGAGCGCGATGCTGGCCGCACGCGCATGCTCGGAGTAAGCAACGTTTCCTTGTGGCACCTTGAGCAGATGACGGCCGACCATGCCGAACTTCCCGCCTTCGTGCAAAACCGCTGCTTTGCTCGTCTGGGGTGGGACCGCGAAGTGCGATCGTTCTGCAGCGAGCGGAAAATCACTTATCAGGGCTTCTCGCTCCTCACCGCAAATCCTGAAGTGCTGCAGCATCCGCTGGTTGCCGGCCTGGCCGCGCGCTCCAACGCTACCCCAGCCCAGGTTGTATTCAGCCTCGCACGATCGATTGGCATGCTGCCTCTGACCGGAACTTCTGACGCCGAGCACATGAAGCAGGATCTTGCCAGCCTCAGCATCGCGCTGCCGCTTGATGCCGTGCAGGTAATCGAGTCTCTGGTGGGCTAAAAAGGCGAAGGTAAGTTAAAGCGTGGCCACGCGCCGCTGCACCAGCAGGAAGTACAGACCCAGGGCAATTAGCAGCATTCCATTTACCGTCAGAACTACCGGCGCGGTAAACAAGGGAACCAGCCATCCCGACAACAGATTCCCCATGGGCATGCCGCCGCGAAAGGCGAAGTTGTAAACGCTCATCACGCGTCCGCGCATTTCGTTCGTGGTCATCAACTGCACCAATGAATTGACAGTGGCGAAAACCGCCATCATGGCTGCCCCGACCAGCACCAGCATCAAACCACTCAACGGCACGGCTTTCGACAGCGCAAAACCAAGAATTCCCGCACCCAGGCAGATCAGCGCACCGAGGGCAACCAGCCCTTTTCTTTTAAAGTTTCCGGCCGTCGCGATCGTCAGAGAACCAAAGATCGAACCGAGTCCCATTAGCGCGAGCAAGTTGCCGTAAGTTTCCGGGCCGCGATGAAAGATGTCTTTGACGAAGACAGGAATATAAGTGCGCATGGGCATGCCCAGGGCGGTCATGCAAAAAGCCAGGATAATCAATGCCTCCATCGAGGTTTGCTTGCGGGCAAAGGTGATGCCCTGCTTCAGGCTGGTGAACATCGACTCTGTAGTCTTCAGTGGGAGAAAGCGCGTGCTGATGATAGATAACGACACAATCGGCGCCAGGAATGAAAGCGCGTTCAGCCCGAAGCACCACTTCTCCCCCAACTTGGCAAGCGCCTGCCCTGCCAACGCTGGCCCGACCATCACCGCAATATTGAACTGAATCGAATTCAGCGCGATGGCATTCGGCATGTCTTCTTTCTCGACCAACGTAGGAATCAGCGCCTGATAGGCCGGTCCGCCGAACGCCTGTGCGAAGCCCGAAATGAAAGACAAACACAAGATGTGCCACACGTGCACCCAGCCCGTTGCCACGAGAATGGTGAGCAGCCCCGCAGATGCCATCTGCAAGTATTGGGAGCCGAGCAGGATAAGTCTGCGCTCCACGCGGTCAGCGACCACGCCACCGATCAGGGAAAACAGAAAGATAGGAATGCCTCCAAGAAACTGATCGAGCGCCAGTAGAAAAGCCGAATGACTGAGGCGATAAATCAGCCAGCCCTGTGCAACAATTTGCATCCAGGTGCCGATGCTGGACGTGCATGCGCCAAACCACATCAGGCGGAAGTCACGATACTGGAACGCTTTGAAGACCCGGCCGAACAGTTTGACGTCTCCCGAGGCTCAGCAGGAGCCTACTATGAGACTGTATCAGAGGGCGTTGGGTTAGCTGCGGGTTACGGATGGACGCGAAGAGGCTGCGCTTGCTGTCTAAGCCGCCGTTTCTTCTTCGCAGCACATAAGAACTCTCTCAGCAATCTGAATTGGACGGCCATCCGTGGCATACTCGTGCTTCGCAAACTTCAGGAGGCTCATGAGGCGTTCCATCCTCGCAGTGCTCGTCATCGGTTCGTTTCTACACTCAGCAATTGCAGGTTCGCCCGACCCAGACGAGGGCGATGCCCTCGACGGATTTTCAACGCAGCATGCCCGCACCGAGCGCGACTGGGAGAAGAAATTCCGCGCCCTGCCCGATGGTCAGAAGCAACGCGACTACATGCAATTGCTGAGCGCCCGCCCGCATCACGTGGGCTCGGCTTACGACAAGCAGAACGCCGAATGGATTCTATCGAAATTCAAAGAATGGGGCTTGGACGCCCACATCGAAACATTCAGAGTTCTATTCCCTACGCCCAAGCGCCGCCTGCTGGAGCTGTTGGCGCCCACCCACTACATAGCCAAACTGCAGGAACCGAAATTGGCCGACGATCCAACCTCGGGTCAGCAGGACGAGCAGCTTCCCACTTACAACGCCTACTCTCGCGACGGAGACGTCACCGCGCCGCTGGTGTATGTGAACTACGGTTTGGTCGAGGATTATGAGCGTCTTCAGCGTCTCGGCGTTTCCGTGGAAGGGGCGATCGTAATCGCGCGTTATGGCAACTCGTGGCGCGGAATCAAACCGAAGGTCGCTGCTGAGCATGGCGCCGTGGGCTGCATCATTTACTCCGACCCGAAAGACGATGGCTACTTTGGCGGCGACGTTTTTCCTAAAGGGCCAATGCGTCCCGAGCAAGGTGTGCAGCGCGGTAGTGTGTTGGATTTTGCCTCTTCTTACCCCGGCGACCCGCTCACTCCCGACCGAGGCGACCCAAACGCGCCTCACATGACTGCGAGCAACGCTCCCAGCATTACCAAAATTCCGACCTTGCCCATTTCTTACGGAGATGCGCAACCTCTTCTGGCCGCCCTCACCGGACCCCTTGCTCCCGAAGAATGGCGCGGTGCGTTGCCAATCCCTTATCACGTTGGTCCCGGCGCGGCGAAGGTGCATCTCGTGGTCGAAAGCAATTGGGATTTGAAAGATGTGAACGACGTGATCGTCCGCATTCCCGGCGCCGTGGAGGCCGATCAGTGGATCGTGCGCGGCAACCATCACGATGGCTGGGTCAATGGCGCCGAAGATCCAATCTCTGGTCAGGTCACGCTGCTCGAAGAGGCCCGGGCTTTTGGTGAATTGCTGAAGCAGGGTTGGAAGCCACGCCGCACCATAATTTACTGCGCGTGGGATGGCGAAGAACCTATGCTGCTAGGTTCAACTGCCTGGGCTGAAACTCACGGGCGCGAGTTGCAGGAACACGCTGCCGTCTACATAAATTCCGATGGCAATGATCGCGGCTACCTCACGATGGAAGGTTCGCACTCACTCGAACACTTCATGAACGGAGTGGCGCGAGACATTGAAGACCCCGAGACCAAGCTCAACGTCCTGGAACGCGACCGCCTGAAGAACATCAACCGTGCGAAATCCGATGAAGAGCGCAAAGAGTTCCGGCAGCGGCCTGACCTGCGCATGGAAGCTCTTGGCTCCGGCACCGATTACACCGCCTTTGTCGATCACCTCGGTATCGCAACCCTAAACCTTGCCTTTGAAGGCGAGGACGATGGCGGAATCTACCATTCCATTTACGACGATTTCTATTGGTACACGCATTTCTCCGATACAAACTTTGCCTACGGTGTGGCTCTCTCGCAAACCATCGGCACTGCCGTCATGCGGATGGCCGACGCCGATATTCTTCCTTTCGAGTTCACCGATTTTGCCGACACCATGGAGAAGTACAACAAGGACCTGCAGAAACTTTTGCAGAGCAAGCAGGACGAGGCTCGTGAACGGGAACAGGAATTAAAAGAAGGCGCATATCGCGCGGCGATCGATCCGCGCAAGCCGACCGTCGCGCCACCGCCGGAAGACATTCCTCCGCACCTGAATTTCGCGCCGTTGGAAAATGCGCTCGACATACTGAGCAAGAGTGCCGAGCACTACAAATCCGCATTCAACAAAGCTGAAGCTTCCGGATTCCAAAGCAACGACAAGCAGTCAATGGCTCTGAACCAGAAATTGCTGCAAAGCGAACGCCGCCTCACCGATCCAGTCGGCCTTCCACGCCGACCCTGGTACAAACACATGATCTACGCTCCGGGCGTTTATAGCGGCTACGCGCCTAAAACTATGCCTGGCATTCGTGAAGCCATCGAACAACGACGCTGGCAGGAGGCGGACACCGAGATTGCTCACGTCGCAAAGGTGCTCGAAGGCGAAGCGACTCTAATCGAGTCGGCTGCGGCCGACTTAGATGCCTTCTCTAAGTAGCGCGAGGAGTTAAGGCTGTCGCGGCGGTAGTGGCTCATTTTGAAATCCTGAGTGCGCATCCTCCTATTGGCGTCATCCTGACCGCAGCCACTTTCAGGCGGAGCGAAGAGCCTGCCCTGAGCGAAGTCGAAGGGATCTCCCGCTTGACCGGTCCGGCGCGTACGCCAAATTGCACCACACTGAAATTCAAAACCTTAGGAAATTCAAAACCTTGGTCTTGTCCTAAACTTGCGTTGAATCACTTTTCGTTTTGAATTCGCGTTTCGCCCGCCGTCGAAGCTGGCATTACCGATCACATATGGACTTTGAATGAATTGTTGGGGAATGCTTGAGGAGAGCCTTTAGGAACGCATCAGATGTTGAGTCTCAGGAGTCTTGCATTCATCCTGGCGTCAGCGAGACGGCGCGCACGCGCCTTATCCTCCGCTGCTCTCCATTCTGCCGAGAAAGCGATGTTTAGCGGGAGGAAGAGGAAGAAGAGGAAAATGGCCACAAAAAGGGGAAGAAATATGGCTACAAATGTGGCGGCGTCCATGTCACTCTCCTACAAACAGTCTACACCAGTCCAAAATACAATCAACGCAAGTTTAGGACACTACCAAAACCTTAGGAAATTCAAAACCTTAGGAACCCAACCTAGATGGCTTCTCGAGGAAAACATCGGACCGTGAAGCATACAAAAGAACACCAGAAAGAAAAACAGTGGTGGCTCAGCTTGGCTTACGCGCTGGGCCGGTTGCGCCGTGTCGGCCCGTTTTGCTAGAAGCCAGTAGCCAGTAGCTGTTTTGCGGGGCTTCGGGATGACGCCGACGGGGAGAAGTGTACGCTGCTTTTTCAAACTGGCCCACTACCGCCTCGACGCGTGACTACTGAAGGTCTCAGTGTAAAATCGATAATGGATTGATGGGTCTGATTCTCTATTTCGCGCTGGGCGTGGCCGTGGTTGGAACTCTTTCCTCCGCGGTTTTTCTTGGCCTCGTCGTCGTGGCAGTCATTCGGTTTCACGCGGATGCGCGCAAGCAGCTTGCCTCCATCCCCGATAATGCTCATTTGCCGCCTGTCTCGGTTCTAAAGCCGTTACACGGCCTTGAAGCACAGCTCAAAGAAAATATCGAAAGCTTCTTCCGGCAGGATTATCCCGACTACGAAATTCTATTTGCCGCAGATACTGCGGATGACGCCGCATTGGACGTTGCGCGGGAGGTGTGTGCACGCTACCCGGACATCCGCAGCCGCATTCTCGTCACCGGCACACCGTGGCCGAACCCGGTGGTGTATTCGTTTCATAGCATGGCTGAAGTCGCGGCCCACGAGATTCTGGTCACCACCGACAGTGATGTCGAAGTCACTCCGAACTATCTTCACGAAATTGTTGCGCCCTTCCTCGACCCGCACGTTGGAATGGTCACCTGCGTCTATCGTGGCAAGAATGCGGCGGGACTCTTCTCTGGGCTGACCGCGATCGGCATGTCGGTTGAGATGACGGCAGGAGTGCTTGTGGCAAATCTGCTGGAAGGAATGAAGTTTGGCTTGGGGCCTACGACCGTGGTCCGCAAAGATTCGCTGGCGAGCATCGGAGGTTACACTGCGCTGCAGGACTACATCGCGTACGACTTTGCCATCGGTAATTTGATCGCGAAAGCCGGCTACAAAGTCGTACTCTCGTGTCATGCGATAGACCACGTCGTAAATCAGAAATCCTTCCGGCATATGTGGCAAAACCAGTTGCGCTGGGCGCAGACCACGCGCTACTCGCGCCCCAAAGGCCACTTCGGCAGCGGACTGATTTTCGCCATGCCCTACGGTCTGCTCGGATTTCTCGCGGCTGCACTGCTTGGGCACTGGACAATCGCCATCGCATTCCTGGCAGTTGCCGTGTTGAATCGAGTGATTGAAGCATGGCTCGTGGGCTGGACTGTGGTCCGTGATCCGAACGTACGACGCGCGCCATGGCTCTATCCGCTGCGTGACTTGCTCGGTTTCACCGTCTGGTTCGCCAGCTATTTGAAGCTTCGCTATGTCTGGCGCGATAGCCGCTTTGAACTGAAAGGAACGCGCATCGCGTTGCGCCAGACATCTTCGGATAGTCGATAAAATTCTCTTGTGGGGCTCGTGATCCGAGAGCCGCTAACACTTGACTTTTCCTTGGAGGCTTTGTTGCGAGTTTTCGTAACCGGTGCGGCTGGATTTATCGGCAGCAATATGGTGGACCGGCTTCTAGCCGCGGGGCATCGCGTCGTCGGGTTCGACAACCTGTCGACCGGGCAGCGACGGTTTCTGGGAAACGCATTAGCGCACCCTCAATTTACTTTTTGTGAAGCCGATCTGCTCGACCGACACAGTCTCATGGAGGCAATGAACGGTACAGAACTTGTCATTCACTTCGCGGCCAATGCTGACGTGCGTTTCGGCACTGAACATCCGCGCAAGGATCTGGATCAGAACACAATCGCAACCTGGAACGTACTGGAGGCGATGCGAGAAACTGATTGTAAACGTATGGTGTTCTCTTCCACGGGTTCAATCTACGGAGAGCCGGACATCTTCCCGACGCCAGAGACGTGCCCCTTCCCCGTTCAAACTTCGCTGTACGGCGCCTCCAAACTCGCTGCGGAAGCCTTGATTCAAGCCTATTGCGAAGGCTTCGGACTGCAGGCCTACATTTTTCGCTTCGTATCGATTCTCGGTGAGCGCTATACCCACGGGCATGTGTTCGACTTCTATCAACAACTGGCCGAGCATCCCGAGCATCTCCATGTGCTCGGCAACGGCCACCAGAGAAAATCGTATTTATATGTGCAGGATTGCATCGATGCGATCCTGACGGCGATCGAGAAGGCCGATGCAAGAGTAAACATTTTCAACCTGGGGACTGACGAATACTGTGAAGTCAACGATTCCATTGGCTGGATCTGCGAGTATCTAGGGCTGCATCCGAAGCTGACATACTCCGGCGGGGAGCGCGGCTGGGTCGGCGACAGCCCTTTTATTCTGCTCGACTGTTCGCGAATTCGCTCCCTGGGATGGCGGCCGCGGCTCACGATCAAGCAGGCGGTTCTGGCTACCATCAAGTTCGTCAGCGCTGATGCAGCCGCCGTGAAGTCGGAGATTTAAATACGCTATACTGATGCGCTTTATGCGCGCCTGCCCCAAGGAAACTCTCTTTTGATTATTACTCGAAGCCCGTTGCGAATTTCGTTAGGTGGCGGGGGCACCGACCTTCCTTCGTATTATCGAAACCACGGCGGGTTCGTGCTATCGGCCGCCATCAAGCAATACGTTTACATCACCATCAATGAAGCTTTTCGTCCACGGATCATACTCAAATATTCCAAGCTTGAGGATGTGGAACACTGGGAGGAGATTCAGCATCCAATTTTTCGGGAAGCGATGCGGTTGACCGGTGTGATGGGACCCTATCTCGAGATTGTGAGCCTATCCGATATTCCGGCTGGTACGGGGCTGGGTTCGTCGGGAAGCTTTACAACCGCGTTGTTGCGCGCTCTACATACGATGAAACGGAATTTTGTGCCTCCTCAGGAGTTGGCCGAACAAGCGTGTCACATCGAAATCGACCTGCTGCACGAGCCCGTCGGTAAACAAGATCAGTACATCGCCGCGTTTGGAGGCATCACCTGTTTCGAATTCTTGCCCGACGATAAAGTAGTGGCCGAACCGCTGAAAATTGCACCAGAAGCCCTGGCAAATCTTGAAGACAATCTGCTGCTTTTTTTCACAGGGGCATCGCGATCGGCGGCCGAGGTTCTTCGCGACCAGGATACGCGCACTCGCGAAAATGCCAGCGAGATGCTGGAAAATCTGCATCTTACCAAGCGCCTCGGTCATGAGAGCCGGGATGCGCTCATAGCCGGTGATCTACGCAAGTTTGCCGAAATCATGCACGTTCATTGGGAGCACAAGAAGAAGCGTTCTCCTGGAATGAGCAGCGGCTTCATCGACGAAATGTATGAACTTGCGCGCTCGAATGGAGCGATTGGAGGCAAACTGATCGGCGCGGGAGGAGGAGGATTTCTTTTGCTATACACCGAGGATAAAACTCGTCTCCGCTCTGCGATGAGGAACGCTGAACTGCGCGAAGTGCGGTTGCAGTTCGACTTCGGCGGTACTTCCGTTCTGGCGCATTCGTAGAACTCATGCTCCCTGTGGCCATACTTGCCGGCGGTTTGGCAACTCGCCTCGGTCCGATGACGGCGACCACACCTAAGTCGCTAATCTCCATCGATGGGGAACCATTCGTGGTTCATCAGTTGCGGCTTCTAAAAAACAGCGGCATCCAACATGTCATACTATGCATCGGTCATCTGGGCGAGATGATTGAGAAAGCGATTGGCGATGGCAGCGCGTACGGGATGACCGTGCAATATTCCTACGATGGTGCGACGTTGCTCGGCACGGCTGGAGCAATCCGCGGGGCGCTGTCCAAGTTGGGGAAGAGTTTTTTCGTCATGTACGGCGATTCATATCTACCCTGTGACTATGCCGCGATTGAGCGCGAGTTCCTGAGGTGCGGAAAGCTAGGGCTGATGACAGTATTCCGCAATAACGGTCAATGGGATGCGAGCAACGTCGAGTTCGCAGACGGACGCATTCTGGCTTACAGCAAGAAAAATAAAACTCCTCGCATGCGCTACATCGATTACGGGCTCGGTCTCTTTCGAGCCGAAGCTTTCATTAGAACATCGGCTCCGGACCTCGCGGATGTTTACGCGGGCTTGTTGCAGTCTGATGAATTGGCTGCCATGGAAGTGCATGAGCGTTTCTACGAAATAGGCTCGCCCGCGGGATTGCAAGAGATGTCGCTCCTCTTAAGCCGAAGAGGAGATGACCGAGGATGAGCAACCGCGCATCTAATCAGAATAAATTTACCGAAGGCTATCTCGCCGAGGCTGTTCAGATAATTTCTAAGCTTGACGCGGCGAGCATCGAAAAGGCTGCGAGCATTCTCGCCAGCACTCGAGCGGCCGGTGGCCGGCTGTTTATTCTCGGCGTCGGTGGAAGCGCAGCCAATGCGTCGCACGCGGTTAACGACTTCCGCAAGATCGCAGGCATCGAGGCTTATGCGCCTACAGATAACGTGTCCGAGCTAACGGCGCGCGCCAACGACGAAGGCTGGAGTTCGATCTTCGACAGGTGGTTGCGAACCAGCCGGCTCCGGTCGAACGATCTGCTGATGGTCTTCTCGGTTGGCGGCGGAAACATTGAGAAGAATGTCAGCCCAAATCTGGTTGCGGCTTTAAAGTACGCGAAGTCGATCGGAACCAAAATCATCGGCGTGGTCGGCCGCGACGGTGGTTACACGGCTACGGTTGCCGATGCCTGCATTCTGATTCCCACGGTAAATTCTGCGCACATCACACCCCACACCGAAGCTTTCCAGGCAGTGGTTTGGCATTTGCTGGTTTCACACCCCTCAGTAAAAATGCAGTCAACAAAATGGGAATCGATCACGTCGGGCGACAATTGCGGCAAGAACCGAGCTGTGTTTCTCGACCGCGACGGCGTGATTAACCGGGCTTTCGTTCGCAACGGAAAGCCAGTTCCTCCTCCAACGCTCCAGGAATTGGAAATACTTCCCGGCGTTCCCGAGGCGTTGCACACTTTGAAAGAACATGGTTTCAAATTACTGATTGTGACGAACCAGCCAGATGTAGGGCGCGGTACGTTGCCCCGGAATACTCTGGATGAAATGCATCAAGCCTTATCCGCGCGCCTTCCTCTGGACGATATTCTCGTTTGTGGCCATACCGATTCGGACAAATGCGATTGCCGCAAGCCACTACCGGGGATGCTGCTCGAAGCCGCTCGAAAACATAACATCGACTTGACCGCGAGTTTCATGGTCGGTGACCGCTGGCGCGATATCGAAGCTGGGTATAATGCAGGATGTAAGACGATTCTGATCGATTACGGCTATTCGGAGAAATCTCCAGACCGTGACCCGGATGTGCGTGTCGGGTCCCTTCGCGAAGCGGCTGACTGGATTATCCGTTCCACGCCCAAAGGAGCAAGTCCGCATGAAGTCTGTGTCTGACCTGCGCGTTCAAATTTTCGCCGATGGGGCCGACAAGGCCAGCATGCTGGAACTCTACCGCCAGCCGCACATTAAGGGTTTCACCACCAATCCAACATTGATGCGAGCCTCGGGAGTGGCGGACTATCAGGGCTTCGCGCTCGATCTGCTGGGCACAATTCAGGATCGTCCCATTTCGTTCGAAGTGTTCGCCGATGACGAGCAGGAGATGGAAGAGCAAGCTCACCACATCGCGGCCTGGGGCAAAAACGTGTTTGTCAAAGTCCCGGTGATGAACACGAAGGGGGAACCGACTTACGACCTTGTCCGTTGTCTCTCGACTGACGGGATTCAGTTGAACGTAACTGCGCTGCTCACGCTTGAGCAAGTGCGTAAGGTTTGCGCCGCACTGCAGGGCAACGCGTCCGCCTACGTTTCAGTCTTCGCCGGCCGCATCGCCGACACCGGGCGCGATCCCGTGCCCTTGATGCGTGAAGCCGTGGCGATGGCCAATGATGCAAACGCGCAACTCATGTGGGCCAGCCCGCGCGAACTGCTGAATGTTTTCCAGGCGGATGAGATCGGCTGCCACGTCATCACCGCGACCACTGACATTCTGAAAAAGCTTCCTCTCATTGGCAAAGATTTGCACGAATTTTCGCAGGAGACTGTCCAGATGTTTCGCCGCGACGCGGTGAAGTCGGGATATTCTTTGCCCACCGTGAAGCACGCCGCCCCTGCGATCTCGCACCGTTAAAAAACTAGGGGCGGTTGGTAAAGATCGTCTTACCTGATGCTTCACTCGCAATATGCAGCGGTCCGGGCAGCAGCGCCTCGACCTTGGCGCGTTCGTGCTGCGGCACAAAAAGAAAAACCCGCTGAGAAGAATTCCACGCCTGTCGCAGTTCTTGATCATCGACAAAAATGTGCGGCGCGTCGGGATAAGTCGATCCCCACCACATCGACGTCGTATTTCCATTCACCAGTTCAATCGGCCGACGCAGGTAGAAGAGCAACGACGAGCCAAATGATTGATCGCCATAAATCATCACGCGATCAGTGGGCTTTAGTTCAGGAGCGATTTGCCGCGCCATGATTCGCGATCCCAGATAAGGGTCGAAGCGCACCAGGGCGATGTGCGCAGCCACCAGGAAGACCGCCATGAACCCGGCTGTCGCCCAGGTCACCGCGAATTGTGCGCCGCGCCGCCGCAGCCAGAACGCATACGCCGGCCCAAGCAACAGAACGATAGCCGCGAGGATTGCTGGAAGACGCAACGCGGCGAACGACTCTCCGGTGAGATCAAGGATGTGACCCATCGAAAGAGTTTCGGCCTGCAGGTCAGGTTTGGCGAGCACAGTGCCGATGTCTGGCACGAAGGGAAGATGGCGCGAGTTCCACAAGCCCGCTACCAGGACAATCGAAAACGCGATGCAGATCACGGCGAGCACGCCGGAACTCCACAGCAGCCAACGTCGTGAACCGGATTCCTCCTCACTTGCGAGTCGTTCCGCAATCAGCAGCAGAATCGGCAAGTAGGCGGGAAACGTGTAGTACTCCTGATTGGTCGAGAACGAAAAGAAGACGAGAGTGACTCCAGCCCAAACCAGGCAGAGTAATACGGTTCGCGATCTGAAATTAAGCGAAGGCTGGGGAGCTAAATTTGCACTGAACTTGCGGCGCGCAATCCATTCCTTGATCGGCTGCCGAAGCGCAAACGGCAAATAGAGACTCCAGGGGAAAAGCCAGACGAGGTGAAGCGTCCAGTAGAGCGAACTGGTTTGCTTGTTGTAGTCCTTCGGAATGCGCTTTCCAAGGAAGCGCATGAAATGTTCGTTTACGAAATAGAACCATAAGAAATGCGGGTTGCGAATGCCTGCGAGAATATGCCAGGGCGCGGCAATCACCAGGAAGAGCAGCGTACCTGTGAATAGATGGAACTCGCGCCAGCGACGCCACTCCCCACTGATGATTACGTATAGCAACAGCGACAATCCAACCACGACGATGGCGAGCAGGCCTTTGGTGAGAACGGCTAGCGCGACGCACGCGTATCCACCGTACCATTGCCAACTCTTGCCGTCTTCGAGCGCGGTCGCGAAAAAATAAAAAGCCGCCGCGATGAAAAAACTAAGAATCGCCTCCGGAATAAGGATCCGCGTGAACAGGTAACATCCTGCAGTCGTGGCGACGAACAACCCGGCATAGATAGCGGCACGGCCACCAAAGGCGAGCCGTCCCCAGCGCATCGCCAGCAGCGTCAAAAACAACATCGACAAAGCGACCGGAAAGTGGGCGGCGAATTCGTTCACGCCAAAGCAGAAATAACTCAGCGCCACCGCCCAGTACATCAGCGGAGCCTTTTCCAGGTAGCGATTGCCGTTCACTTTCAGCGTGACAAAGTCATGCGTCACCAGCATCTCGCGCGCAGCCTCGGCGTGGGTTGAGTCGGCGTCGTCCTGCAGCCCCGGAGAGAAAAGCGAACCGAAATAAATAATTATGAATAAAGCGAGCACGCCGGCAACGTAGAGAGGCCGAGCTGAGCCGCTTGCACTTGTCAGGGAACTATTCGACGTCAATCGGACGGAATCCTCGGATCTTCGGATCTCGAATCTGGCATCTCGAATATTGCGCCGTTCAAGAATGCCACATGGCGCTGCCATAGTCACTTCTGGCCGCGGCATGTTGGTAGTGGGTCAGTTTGAAAAAGCAGCGTGCACTTCTACCCGTCGGCGTCATCCCGAAGCCCCGCGTTTTTCTCCAGCGGGGCGAGGGATCTCACGCGCAACCGGCCCAGCGCGTAAGCCAAGCTGAGCCACCACCATTTTTTTTCTGGTTTTTTTTGTATGCTTGACGGTCCGATGTTTTCGTCTAGAAGCATCTATGTTGGGTTTCCTAAGGTTTTGAATTTCCTAAGGTTTTGAATTTCCTAAGGTTTTGAATTTCCTAAGGTTTTGAATTTCGGTGGTGGTGCAATTTGGCGTACGCGCAAGCGGAAGATCCTTCGCTCCGCCTGAAAAGCGGCTACGCTCAGGATGACGCCGACGGGAGAGTGCACGCTGCTTTTTCAAACTTACCCACTACCTGCTTTCCCCCGCTTTAGCATAGCTGTCTCCCGTGGAAAAGGAAACTGATCCACTACCGGCAGGTTCGATGCATCAACGTCGCCATATAATCAAAAATCATGCCTGAACTCGATCATACTGCGATGTTGGCCGTCGCCTTGGAGGAAGCCCGCAAAGGCCTGACTGAGGGCGGCATTCCGATCGGCGCAGCGATTTTTGACGCGATAGGCAAACTCGTTGGCTCGGGTCACAACCGCCGCGTGCAAAACGGCGATCCTTCAATGCATGGTGAGACCGATGCCTTCCGCAATGCCGGGCGCCAGCGTAGCTATCGAAATCTGATCATGGTGACCACGCTCGCACCCTGCTGGTATTGCAGTGGATTAGTGCGTCAGTTTGGTTTCGGCACGCTGGTGGTCGGAGAAAGCCGCAATTTTCAGGGAGGTCTCGACTGGCTGCGTTCCCTTGGCATAAAGGTGGTTGATCTAGATTCTCAAGAATGCGTTTCGTTATTGGCCGAATACATCCGCAGAAATCCTGAGGTTTGGAACGAGGATATCGGGCAGGACTAACGACAGGTCTTTTCGATTCCAAGATCAAGAGAAGAAGAGCGGCGATCTTCAGCTGCTCTTCTTCTCATCTTAGCCATTACTCGAATTAAAAGGTCAGGTTCAACGACATCTGAATCTGACGCGCGCTACCGATAGTTTTATTGGTGATTCCCAGGCCGCTCCCGGTAGTGGGGCAGACATAGATCGAGCCGGAGAATTGAGTATTGCAAGGCGTCAACGTCGCAGGCGTACCAACGACTGGGAAACCATTGAAGTTGATGTTCTGGCTCACGTCATCGATCGGAATATCAAAGCTCGCTGTATTGGTAAGGTTGAACACATCGAAGCTGTACCTCAAAGAAGTGCGCTCGGTGATTTGCGTCATCTTCACCAGCGAAAGGTCTGCGCGCTTCTGCCAGGTTTGCCGGAAAATGTTGCGTTGTCCGTGGTCGATGAAGTTCGTCTCGTAGGGATCGTTGGAAGGAATTGCGCCGCCCAAGGCGCCGGGCGCTAGTAGAGGGATGCCGAAGCAATTGGCGTTAAGCGCATAAGTGTTGGGTTCTCCAGAAATCGCATTGGTACCTGAAGCCCCAGTGACGGCCTGCTGCGGCGTACAGCCGCTGAGAGGAACGATTGGATTGGTAATGCCGTCGTTGACGCCGTAAAAAATGCTGCCTACTGCGCCCGAGTAATCAACCACGCTATAGGGCTGACCGCTTTGAATCACTGTCAGACCAGACAAAGCCCATCCATCGGCGATCCTGCCTTTGACCGAGGTTGCCGAGAAAAACTTCGGCAGTTCGTAAGTGTAGGTGAAATTCATTACGTGCTTGCGGTCGAAGTCGGAGAGGCCGTAACCGGAGCGCAGATTCAGCGGATTGTTGCCGTTGTAAAACAGGCCCATTGCGCTTTGCTCGTCGGTCGAGTGAGAGAAAGTGTAGGAAAATCCGACTCGCAAACCGTGATTTAGCCGCTTCTCTATATGGGTTTGCAGCGCATTGTAAGCCGAGATGCCGGCAGCGGTATAGGACTCCGATTCCGCGGAGTAACCGATATAGGGAACGCGGAGATCGACGTTTCCGCCTTCAAAGGTCTCCTGATAGGGCTGCCCGTTCGGGAGAGGAATCGGCTGGCAGTTCCCAAAGACAGCCGGGTCGCAGGTTGACGGACCTGTGATTGAGTAGCCGTACGTATAGTCCTGCTCATTGGGACTTCCCTTCAACAAGGGGTGGCTTGGCGAGGCGATCAGCGCCTGGTTGAAAGGCAAAGGAACGACTTCATGGCGTCCGAGATTGCCCACATATCCAATTTCGATTGCGAGGTCATGACGCGGTTGCCACTGAATATCGAGTGTCTGATTCATGGTATAGGGCAGTTTGTTGGCGCGATTGTAATCCGCGAAGGAGAACAGGGGAATTCCAGTGGTAATCGCGGCGGCATTCGGAAGCGCCAGGTCCGCAGGATTGCCGCTGGGAAACGGGCCGAGCGCAGGACCCCAGGGAGCCTCGAAATTGCTGCAGTTCGAGTACCCGTAAGGGCTACAAGCCGTCGTGTTCACCCACGGCGGAGACTGATTCACGCCAAAGGGGCCACCTGCGATCACGCCAGAAGCGAAGCCCGGTGAGAGATATGCGAACAACTCGCCGCGATCGTAATACAGACCCCAGCCCGCACGAACCACAACTTTGTCATTAAACTTCCTCGGACTCCAGGCCAGGCCGACGCGAGGCGCGAGGCCCCACTGGCGTCCGGTGAGAGTGGAATCGCTGACGCCTTTCGTCGGGAACAGCGGGTTGTTGCCTGCGATGATCAAGCCGTTCGAGCTGATGTCGTCGGTGGCCGCGTCGTAACTGTACCGCGAGGGATCGAAGTTGTAGATACGCCCGTTTTTTTCCTTCAGTCCTCCGTGATAATCAAAGCGCAGACCGGCGCTCACGCTGAGATTCGAACGGACCTGATACTTGTCTTGTAGATAAAAGCCGGTTTCGTTCGAGCGGTAGTAGCGGTTGGCGTCGCCCTGCAAAAAGCTTGTCGTGATAAATCCGTCTGCCGTATAGGTAATCGGTGTTCCTGTGAGGAAGTCGGCGAAATTGAGGAATCCGATTGTTCCGGTGTTGGTGCGGTCGTCGCGCGCGTTGAGTTGCGTGTAGGAGAAACTGCCGCCAAAAGTGAATGTGTGTCTGCCACGATTCCAGATGACGTTGCCGGAAGGCATCCAGCGATTTTGGAAAACCCCGGTGAAGGCGGCTTGTGAAGCTGCGGTCATGCCGAGCGTGGCGCCGCCGTTGAACACGAAATTAACATTGCCCGGAGCATTGTTCCCCATGTCGTCGACGATTGTAATCCCCGGAAATATGGATGATCCAAATGCGTTGATGCCGATGGATTGCGGAGTAAAGGGCTGACCGATCGAGCTGTAGATTTTCTCGCGAATAAAGCCGAACCTCTCGGTGATACTGAGGTTCGAGCGCAACGATTGCGTATTCGTAATCGAGGCTACCTGGCTACCCGCGTCGAGGTGTTGGGTAAAACCCTCGAAGGCGGAGAAGCCGAAAGGTGCCGTGCTGGGATCGTGCTGGTAGTAATACTTGAATGACAAAGTATCTTTGGGTGTCGCCAAATAGTCGAAATCGGCAACGGCTTGATCGGAAATGAAGTACGCGGGCTGCGTGATGAAAACATTCTCTGGAAAGTTCACCGTCGGAATGAAATTCGGATTCGCGGACGGGAACAGAAACTGGCCGTTCGGTAATTTGTAGTTCAACAACGTGAATGCAACGGGATCCACTTGGCCAGCCGTAATGCACGGTGGCTCGTTAGGGCCACCGCAAGGCCCGGTGAAATCCAAATTAGCCACATTCGCCAGTGTCGCCGCGCTGCGATCATCCGTAAGCCCGAAAGGCACTGCGGTGCGCGAGGTTCCAATCTCCAAGTCCGAAACGTGAATGTGCTGGTAGCTGACAAAACCAAAAAGCTTGTCCTTGATGATCGGACCACCGACAGCCGCTCCCGCCGTGTAACGGTGCAACTGGGGCACCTTCTCGTTGCTCGGGATATTGCCGTCCTGGTTATAGAAGTAGGGGGCGGCATTGATCCAGTTGGTCCCGCGATGACCGTAAAGAGTGCCGTGAATTGCGTTCGTTCCGGAAGCCGTGCTCATGTCAATGTGAGCGCCGCTGGTCGATCCTTGCTGTGCGTCGTACATCGACGTGTTGACGCTGAATTCCTGAACGGTTTCTGGTGCGGGAGTGGGCAGCGCTTGGCCAATCGCTAGATAAGGCGACGCCGTACTCTGGATGACTTCTGCAGTGGTGCTCGACGCGCCGGCAATGCCGGTGTTGTTTACGATGCGGGCCGAAGCTACCTGGCTGGTGCTCTTGCCATTAAATAAATTGCTGGCGTCGACTCCATTCAACAGAAACGTATTGCTGGTGTCGCGCTGACCATTTGCCCAAATGGGCTGATTTCCAAGACCGGCATTGGCGCCGGTTCCATTCGGCAATTCCGCATTCACGCCCGGCGAAAGAATGGCCAGGCCTGTGAAACTCCCCGTCGGCAGCGGGACAGCGTCGATCTGGTCTTTTTCCAGGATGTAGCCGTTCGTGGTGTCGACGGCGTTCATCATCGGCTCAGCCTGTACCTCAACGACCGTGCCGACCTGGCCCACCGGGAGTACCGCATTCACCGTTGCCGTGCGATCCGCTTGCACGGTGATGGAAGGCACCTTCTGCGTTTGAAACCCGTCGTGCGTAAAGGTGAGCGTGTAGCTGCCGATGGGCAGGTTCACGAAATCGTAGCTGCCGTTCGCGTTGGTCTTCAGCGTACGCGTGAGCTTGGTCTGATCGCCCACGATGGTGACGACCGTTTCCGGCAGAACACCGCCGGTCTTGTCGGTGACCGTTCCGGTAATACCACCGAGTGTCTGCTGGGCGCGGGCGAACGGTGAAAGGGCAAGCGGCGTCCACAAAGAGGACGCGACGAGGAGAGCGATGAGTCCGATTCTCTTTTTCCTGAGCATCGGTTTCCCAAGCATCAGTTTCTTAAGCGTCAATTTCTTGAGCATCGATTTCTTGGTCATCAATGACCTCGTGCAAGATGTGTAAGTATATGGGCGCAGAACCACCAGCCGGCGCCGAAACCCCAATGTGTTGTTCAAAAAAGTTTGCAGCAGAGATGGTTGGCCCTGCTTCGCCCGCACGGCAAAAAATGATGGACCGAATCTACGCGAGTTGTGTGCGGAACGAAAGGATTATATCCAGTTAAAATTTCTTTGCCAGAGATTAGATATTTTTATCGGCTTCGGCGAACTTCCCGGCTGTTTGCGCTAACATGTGCCATGCCACGACGCTGGATTCACGTGCTCACGCTCGCCTCCCTCCTGCTGTCCGACGGGGTGAGTTTTCATTTCGCTCAAGGGATGAGCGCACAGCCCATACCATCCGCTCCGGCGCCTCACCTATTGGCGCTGCATGCGGAGCGTTCGTCACCATCTGACCTTGAACTCGGCGGCGAGATTGCCGGGCTGCCCCCGGGTGCAACGCGTTACCTAACGCGCGAGGATCTGCTGGCATTGCCCCAAGTGAGCTACACGGTGACGGATGATGCTAACTTTACGGGCCCAACGCAGATTAGCGGAGTCCTGCTGGAAGAGCTGACTCGACGGCTTAGTGCCGCGCCTGCGATGGATATGGTTGTTGCGATCTGCGGCGATCTGTACCATGCCAACTATCCCAAGGCCTACATCGCCGAGCATCATCCGGTGTTGGTATTACAAATCAACGGCCAACCGCCTCCGGCATGGCCGAAAGATTCCGAGACTCACCGCTACGATATGGGGCCGTTCCTGATTTCGCATTCCAAGTTCACTCCCAGCTTCAAGATCTTTCCCCACTCCGACGAAGCGCAAATTCCCTGGGGCGTGTTAGGGTTGGAGTTCCGGCGGGAAAAAACAGTCTTCAGTTCAATTGCACCTCGCGGCCCCGACGCCGCCAATGAGCTGGTTCAGAGCGGCCACCGTATCGCGCAGCAAAATTGCTTTCGCTGCCACAACATGGGTAACGAAGGCGGGACCAAGGCAGGACGCCCGTGGTTGGTGCTATCGGCGTGGGCTACGGCTTCACCAGACTACTTCGCAGCCTACGTGCGCAACCCGCAATCGAAGAATCCGCAAGCGCAGATGCGCGGCAATCCTGACTACGACGACAAAACGATCGCTGCTCTTATCGCCTATTTCAAAACGTTTTCTTCTTCCCCGCCGGAGCAGGAGAAAGAGAAACCGTGACGCTGCGCACGGCCAAGACGCTCCTGGTCTTTGCAGTCGCGGTTTTCTATTCCCTCGTAGTTCTTAACAACACGACCGATTACGGCTCTAATTATCAGTTCGTCCGCCATGTCTTGATGATGGATTCAACCTTCCCGGGCAATCGCGGCATGTGGCGCGCTCTAAATTCGCCGATGTGGCACACGTCTTTCTATCTGTCAATCATTGCATGGGAAATCATTACGATGATTCTCTGCTGGTGGGGCGGAGTGAACCTGGCACGCTCGCTCCGCGGAACTGCACAAGCATTCAATCAATCCAAGCACGTCGCAATTGCCGCGCTCACCTGCGCTCTGCTGATGTGGCTGGTCTCTTTTCTCAGTATCGGCGGCGAGTGGTTTCTGATGTGGCAGTCGAAGACCTGGAATGGACAGGAAGCGGCCTTCCGCGTGTTCACCGTCATCGGTATCGTGTTGCTGCTCGTCGCCCAACCGGAAAGCGAAGGCCAACGTTAGCTTTGAGCAACGGGGGGCTCTTTTCCGTGTACGCGAAATGCGAACCACAGCAGGCCCGCAATCAAATACGCGAGATAGATGAAAGGCAGTTTTCCGTAAGGCCCTTCAGGCACGGGATAGAGATTGCCAACCAACGCCAGCAGCATCGCGAGGCCAGCCAGCCAGGGGACGATCCGCGCACCGGGTCGACAAAGGCCATGGTCGCGCAAGTATCGCGGCAGAGCGATGCAGACCATTGCATAGGCAACGATAAAACCGTAAGTCGCAAGCGACCCCAGCCAGCCGTAGACGTCCAGACCGCTTGCCCCGCGGGCAGCCAGCACCGCGACCGGCAGCACGGCTGCAATACCTGTGATAATCACAGCACGGCTGGGTGTCTGATTGAAAGCATGAGTGGCGCGCAGAGAGCCGTGCGCGAGTCCGTTGTGCGCCATCAACAGCAGCACGCGAGCTGCCGCTGTGATGCAGGCGAGAGTTCCAGCGAACAAGCTGACCAATGCCCCTACATCGATCAGCACCCCAAGAATCGGGCTGCCGGCCACCCGCGCAAGCACATGCATCGGAGCCTGGCTTGTGCCCAAATCTTCTCCTGCAGCGTGAAAGCCCAGCACTTCGGCATATGCGCAAAGCGTGAAGAAAGCCCCAGCGAGAATCGCGCTTTGAATAACCGCGCGTGGGATTGCCTGTAGCGGATTGCGTGCTTCCGAGCCAAGAGTGGTCGCGCTTTCAAATCCAACAAAACTGAAGAGTGCAAGCACCAATCCGAGCCGCAGTCCGCTGCCGGTCATGCCCCGCAGATGAAGTTCGTCCCAGTCCCAATGCCAGCCGTGGCGCAGCAGCAACAAGACAACGACGATTAGAATTACCGTCACCGAAACAGCTTCGATCCAAAGCATGAGACGAGCCGATATTTTTACATCGCGATAGGCAATCCATATCGATATGCCCGTGACCAGCAAGGCTAGAAACACTGCCGAGTAGACCTGGCCCGGGGCGCGGTGCAGAAGTAGGTTCGCATAATGGTAGAAGCCGCCAATCACACTCGATCCGGTCGCCACGTACGCCAGAAGCAAACTCCATGCAACGGTCGCGCCCAGCCATGGAGGCAGGGTCATCGAAGCATAGGTATAGAGCGAACCGGGCGATGCGGAAATGCGAGCATAGCGGCCGATACACAGCGCCACAAGCAATACCGCGACAGTCGCGAGCACATATGCGAGCCATGTGCCATTGCCTGCAAGCGCACACACAAGCGGGATTGTCGCCGCCGGCGTGGTCGTTGGGGCCATCGTGGAGACAGATTGCGCGAGCGTCTCCATGGGAGAAAGAATCTCGCGGCGCAAACCGTAGTCCGTTTTCTGCGAATGCTCCAGTGCGATTTGCATCATGCCCGGGGTTCTTTCCGCAACTTGAGTTGGGGGATTGTACAACACCGTCACAAGGAAGCCGGGCCACGGAAGAGATTGCGAAAAGAACGAACCCCACGAGGCGGTGTATCATCTTGCAACGCCTGCCAGTCCGTTGAATGCCGCCTTAAGGAGGAAACATCGCTCCATGAAACTGGATAAACAACGATTGCAGAGCCTTCCCAAAGTGCTCTTACATGAGCACTTGGACGGTGTGCTGCGGCCGCAAACTATCATCGAGTTGGCAAGAGATACGAAGTACACGGGGCTTCCAACAGCGGATCCTGAGGCATTGGCGCAGTGGTTTCATCGCGGAGCGAACCAGGGAAGTCTGGCGAAGTACCTGGAAGGTTTTGCGCATACGATTGCCGTGATGCAGACTGAAGAAGCTCTGGAGCGTGTCGCGTATGAGCAGGCCGGAGATTTAAGCAAGGACGGAGTGGTTTATTTTGAAACCCGCTTTGCGCCCGTCTTTCACACACAAAAGGGATTGACCCACCAGCAGATCGTCGGCGCAGTGTTAAAGGGCTTGGAACGCGGCCGCAAGGATTTTGGAATTGCTTCCGGTTTGATCATCTGCGCTATGCGCAATCGGCATGAATCGCTTGAGATGGCGGAGTTAGCGGTCGATTTCCGGTCGCGCGGAGTTGTGGGCTTCGATCTTGCCGGAGAAGAAGGCGGTTACCCGGCCAAGAAACATGTAGATGCTTTTCACTACATTCAACGGGAAAATTTCAATATCACGATTCATGCCGGGGAAGGCTACGGAAAGGAATCGATCTGGCAGGCGATTCAATACTGCGGCGCGCATCGCATTGGACACGGAACGCGGCTGATCGACGACATCGCAGTCGTCGACGGCAAGGCCGTAAAACTCGGCGACCTTGCCCAGTATGTGCTCGACAAAAGGATCCCGCTGGAAATATGCCTCATCAGCAACGTGCATACCGGCGCCACGCCGAGCCTTGCTGAACATCCTTTCAAAATTCTCTATCAGGAAAAATTCCGTGTCACGCTGAACACCGATAATCGATTGATGAGTTACACCTCGATGACGCAGGAGTTTGAAGCTGCGGCTGACACGTTTGGTTTGTCGATGGATGATTTCGAGAAGATCACGATCAATGCGATGAAGAGCGCTTTCTTGCCTTACAGCCAGCGCATCGATTTCATCTACTCCGTCATCAAGCCGGGTTACGCCAAGGCCCGTAAGTCGGGCGGAGCACCCGATTAGTCGAGAATCACGCCGCTAGTGTCGCCAGGGTTTCCGCAAGCACCAACGTACCGTTCACTATGTCGCCCGGAGAGGCGTACTCGTCGGGCCGATGACTGTATCCGTTTCGACACGGAATAAAGAGCATCGCCACGGGAGCGATGCGCCCCATAAACAGCGAGTCGTGATAAGCGCGGCTCATCATCGGAGTAAATTTAAGCCCGTGTTTCGTGCATGACCGTGAAAGCACATCGATTACAAACGGCGCGCAATCGCCGGGAGCGTCGGCATTGAGCACCTCGGTTTCAATCGACACGTTTCGTTTCGCCGATATCGTTTTACAAGCGAGATCCAATGCGTGCCTCACTGCATCGCGCCGTTGAAGGTCGGTATCGCGAATATCAACGCTGAGGCGAACTTGGCTGGGAATACTATTCACGGCACCGGGAAAGACTTCGCAGATGCCGACGGTCGCGACCGTATCGATCGCTCCGCTGGAAAGCGCCGAGTTTTCGATTGCCAGAATCAGCTCGGCGGCGGCGCAAAGCGCATCACGGCGGTCGGGCATCAAGACTCCGCCAGCGTGTCCGCCGGCACCTTTAATCGAAATGCGCAAGCTCGCAGGCGCGGCGATCTTGGTCACAATGCCAAGAGGAATGCCTTCGCGTTCCAGCAGCGGACCTTGCTCGATGTGCAGTTCTACGAACGCTTTGTAATGGCTGTTCGGCAACATCACCTCTTCGAGTTTGCCTTTGAACCCTGCCGCGGCACGAACTTCCTCCACTGACGCACCGTCGCGGTCGATTAACTTTCCGGCTGCATCCGGCGAGAGCGTCCCAGAAAGTAACCGGCTTCCGAGACATCCGATACCAAAACGCGTCGGTTCTTCCGCGGTAAATACCAGCAGTTCAATCGAGCTTCTCGAACGAAAACCGCGGCGCTTTAAAGCCCGAATTGCCTCCAGACCTCCTAGCACTCCAACCACGCCGTCGTATTTGCCAGCATTTGGAATCGCATCAATGTGCGAACCTGTGCCAACCACCGGCGCACTTTCATCGGAACCATCCCAGCGGGCGAAAGTATTTCCGATCGCGTCATAACGAACCGTCAGCCCCGCCTCCTCGCAACGCGCCTTCAGCCAGGCGCGCGCTTTGAGGTCGGCTGGCGAGAAAACGACACGCGTCACCACCGGAGCTTCTGTTTCAGAAAATGTTGCGAGGGTTTCTATCTCGGAAACCAGCCGCTCCCCATCGATCTGCAAATTCATGGCTGCGGGCCCGTCCAGGGATGGCGATGGAAATCTTTGTAGACAAGATATTTCGCGGGAACTTTGCCGATCGCTCCGAACCACTGCGGACACCACGGGCCCATCCAAATGAAGTCGCCAGCCGTGACTGGATACCAACAGTCGTCGAGCCGGTAGATTCCGCCGCCTTCGAGCATGACGAGTCCATGCTCCATCACGTGCATTTCCACCATGCTCAGCGCTGCTCCCGGCTGGTAAACCATGGTGTTCACCGCGAAGTCAAAACTCATCTCGTCGGGGAGCAGGCACTTCACCTGCAGCGCGGGATCGTCGTCAAGCGGGTGGTGCGATGAAACTTCGTTTTCGCTCGATATGATCAGCTGCGGCGCTGCAGCCGCATCCAGAGCCTCGTATGGCTTTTCGATCACAACCACCCGGCTACGCTTCGTCCCTAACACACGATGAGGCAAGCTTTGGGGAAGATACGCATAGCCGCGCGCAGCGAGCTTGCTCGCTTTGCCCTTCACTTCCACCTTCACGCTGCCCTCGATCACAAAGATGAAGCGCTGCGCCGATGAGCCGCCAAGTTCTCCGCCCTCCTCGAACTCAGCGGTGTACTCGGTAAATCGCGCTCCCAACGCCGGACCTATATGGACGATTGCCGAGCAAGCCTTCATTCCGGGCAGGGTGGTACGTACAAATGTATCCGCGGTGAGCAGCAAATGATTGCTGCGATGTGAACTGCGTGTCTGGCCAAGATTATGCAAGGCCCATCCTCTCTTGAAGTACGTTCGAAGATGCGAGTTGATCCAGCAACTGCAGACCGCAATCGATTGCCTTCTCTACATCTTCAACTGCAACCGACTCAGAAGGGTCATGGCTGATGCCGCCGGGTGTTCGCAGCAAGATCATGGCCGCGGGAATTTTTTCTGCCATGATCATCGCATCGTGGCCTGCCCCGCTCATCATTCGGTGAGGCAAGCAGCCTATTGCTTTCATCGATTTCTCGATTTCATTCATCAGAAATGAATCCATTGGCACAGCCCGTTGTTCGAGCAGCACGCTCCATTCGATTGTGAGTCCTCGGCGGTCCGAGATTCCCTTTGCCAGGTCGACAAGATCATTCACAGCCTGAATTCGAATTTCGTCCGTGGAGTGGCGGACATCGAGCGTTAGTCTCGTCTCGCCCGCAATCACGTTGGTCGCTCCCGGCCTGGCTTCGATTCTTCCCACTGTCGCAACTAAGCCCTCGGTGTTGCGAGCTCTGCACTCGACCGCGGTAATCCACTGCGCAGCTGTCGCGAGGGCATCGTAGCGGAGATTCATTGGCGTGGTGCCGGCATGATTGCTGCGGCCGAAGAATGTGAATTCCAGACGGCTCTGCCCCACAATTGAATCGACAGCTGCAAGCGGAAGACCGAGGTTCTCAAGAACAGGTCCTTGTTCGATGTGAAACTCAATGAAACCCAAATAGTCCTTCGTCAAACAAACCTGCGGAATCTCTGCCGGGTTAAGGCCGAAGTTCTCAACAGCCTTCCGAATAGAAATTCCGCGCGCATCCTCACTGCCTAGCAGCTCTTCATCGATCCGCCCTGCCAGCCCCCGGCTGCCGATGAATGGAATACCAAATCGCACTCCCTCCTCTTCGGAAAATCCGACAACTTCGATTCCGAAGGGAAGCTTCCGCCCGCCCAGAGCCTCCAGCAAGCTAACGGCGAGTACCACACCCAGCATGCCGTCGTAAGCTCCCGCATTAGGCACCGTGTCGAGGTGCGATCCCATCATAAGTCGCGGAGCATCGGGTCGAATGCCTGCATAGAATGCTCGCAAATTGCCGGCCGAATCCACGCGAACCTGAACTCCAAGGGGTTCCATCCAGTAAGCGATCTCGCGATGGCAATCGATCATCGGCGGAGAAAGAAACGTGCGCCGCAAACTTCCCTGGTCTTCGGAAAAAGAAGCCAGCCTGCGGCACCGCGCCAGCACTTCTTCGGCACGCTTCCGGTTCTCGCCGCTCTTCGTCGCGCGTCTCTGCATTTCGGAAGTCGTCGCCATGGTTCGACAGGTGCAATTGCTCTCAAGCCTCGCGGATGAGTTTCGCCGCCACCCAGCCGACAAGAACGAGCGCAACCAATATCTCCCAGGCATAAGTGTTGCCGTAAGTCGCCACGGGAAAGTGATTGCTGATCATGATAAAGACAACAGGAACGGCCATGAAAGTATTGTGTTTGGAACGTAGCTTGGCTTGAGCACCAAGAGATGCATCGAATGGGTTTCCGGCTGCGACTGTCGCGATCATCTCGCGCTGGGCAGGAAGAATTCGAAACCACACGTTGGCGGTCATTATTGTTCCGAGCATCGCCCCCACATGAATGTAAGCAGCGCGACCGCTCAGCACGCGCGTCAGTCCCCAAGAGATAGCCGCAATCACGATCAAACCAAAGCCTGCAAACACGGCTTCAGATTTGCCCAGAGGCGATCGCGCGGCCAGATCATAAATGAGCCATCCCCCAGCTAACACTGCCAGCCCGATTGCAATGCCCATTGCTTGGGTGATGTTCGCTACATCTGTGTCGATGAGACCTGAGCTGGAATAATAGACCAGCACAAGCAACACTATCCCACTCAGCCACGTCATGAGTGCTTCCCATCGGAACCATTGGACTTGCCCGGCCGGAACTCCGAGAGATTTCTGTTTCGCAACCGCATAGAATCCCCCGCTATGCACCATCCAGACCTGCGGCGCTACTCCATCTGTCCCGGCTTTCTTTGCCAAACGCTCCAGCCGTCCAAATTGGCCGTCGAGCCATGTGAAGTAATAGGTTTGGCCAACCCACATGACTGCAGCGAAAACGTGGAACCAACGTACGCCCAGGTTGAGCCATTCTCGGATTGAAGAAGTCAACGTGCAAACTCCTTGCGGTGTTCCATGTAACGCTCAGCTTCCCCGATACGTCGTATATCCATTCGGACTCAGCAGCAACGGGATGTGGAACCGAGTTTCGCCGTCTTTTACGGAGAACGTAATTTCGACAACGGGATAGAGCGCATCAACCTTCTGCCCTGCAAAGTAATTCGCTGTGTCGAAAACCAAACGGTAGGAGCCTGGCGCGAGAGTGTCCACCTCCGGCAGCAACTGATTGCAGCGTCCGTCCTGGTCCGTGTGTCCCGATGCCATCAACCGCCAACTGGAAACCTCTTGCTTCTCCAGCCGCACTGCGACAGCCCTCGCCGGCTTACCGAGAGCAAGATCCAGAACATGCGTCGAAATGCATCTTATCCCTGAAGCCATTTTTTTAGCCTGAGCCGTGTGATCTGCCGTTGCTGCTCCGCCGCCTCGTGTAGCTCGGTCGCCACGTCGTTCCACAACCGGCGTTGAAGTATCTCCAAAATTTCTGAGGCCGACTTCCCTGTGGCGCAAATGATGAAGATGCGGCCAAACTTCTCTTCGTAAGCACGATTGCCATCGGCCAAAGCGATCTTAACTGCATCGTCGGCCTCTGTGACTTTTTTCTGCTCTTGCCGCGACCAAGCGTCGGAGCTGTGAGTTCCGCCCTGCCCCTTTGACTCGCCGATTCGCGGATGGCTATTAAAGGCCTCAATCCAATCAACTTCATTCAGATTGCGCCACGTTTCATCGGACGCCGCCATCAGGGCAGGCTCATCATTGAATGGTCTTAGCACTGCCATCTCATGCGCCCATCGCTTCGAGCCGCAACAAGGCAAAATCTGTGCCGCAGCGGTGTCGGCGTGAGCAAGATTCCAGGTCGCCAGAACATTACTGACGCCTTTCGCGTCTGCCAACAGGTTCAGAAATTCTTCGACAAGATTACCCGCGACAGCCGCGCGATATTTTGCCGTCGACCGAATATCATCGATGGGCTTGATTTCAGTGATCGCAGCTTGCCGAGCCCGCCGCACCAGTAACGCGTCGATAATCTCACCGTTGACCATCCGTTCCGTCTCTCTAAGGCGAAGCGGAACTGGCGACACGCTCCCTAGAGCGATGCGCGCGTCTTCGATGGTTTTACCAGCCGCCGTGACTGCAACCCTCCCTAGCGCCGCCAAGCAAACTTTTGAAATCGCCTGGGCGTTGCGGCTTCCGACTTTTCGCGCGCGACAAACATATCCTGAAAATTTTCTCGGAAGACAAATGGTCTGTATTAACTCATCGGGCGCAAGCCTCATTTTTTTGTAGCCCGTGTGAAAGCCTGCATAGGGTAACCGGCGTTCTCCTCGAACCGATACTAGAATCAGTTCCGCATCGTAGGCGAGCAGCGCGGGAAGCGAATCCGCCGCTGGCGACGCATTTACGATGTTTCCTCCAATAGTTCCCCGATTCTGATTGGCGATTCCGCCGGTCCAACTAGCAGCGCGCGCCAGCATTGAGAATTCTTGCGCGATTACTTCATGCTCACGAATATCGGTATAGGTCGATCCCGCCCCGATGAGAATTTCATCTGGCAGAACCTCAATGCTTCGCAACTCCGGCAGATTCCAGACGCTCACCAACTTTCGCGATGGCAGTTTCCCGGCCGCGTACTGCACCATGATGTCCGTGCCGCCCGCGACCGGAAGCCACTCACCGGGACTGCGCGCCAGAAGTTCCACCACTGTCCGCAAGTTGCCCGGTGCAACCAGTTCATACTCCCGCGGATCGGACCTCATTTCGACCTCATGAGGGTGTCGTCGTCTCCGCGCGCCGTGCCGCTCTTGCCACAGCTTCGAAAATCTGAACATAGCCCGTGCAACGGCACAGATTGCCGGAAAGCCCTTCCCGTATTTCTTCAAGAGTGGGATCGGGCTTCTTGCTCAGGAGATGGGCTGCAGCAAGAATCATCCCCGGCGTGCAAATGCCGCACTGCGCACCGCCGCATTCGAGAAATGCTTCCTGCAGCGCATGCAGCTGCGCTCCAGCTGCAATTCCCTCGATGGTGACGATGCTCGCTCCTTCGGCCTGCAGGACTGGAACGAGGCAGCTATTCACCAGCGCGCCATTCATCAATACCGAACATGATCCACATTCGCCTTCTCCACATCCCTCTTTAGCGCCGGTCAACTCGAGTTGTTCCCGCAGTACATCCAGCAAGCGTTCCATCGGGAAAGCGCGCACAAGCTTTCGCTCGCCATTTACCGTGAAAGAGATCACGGACTTAGCGTGACTCCCCGAAGGATGGCTCATTGCGCTGCACTCGCAAGGCCAGATTCAATCTCGGACGAACGCCCGGTGAGCGCTTCGAAGATGTCCTCGGGCAGTAATGGAATTGAGTCGAAGGGAAAATTCAACGCATTCCCGACCGCATTCACAATCGCCGGTGCCGGCCCATCCATGGGAAGCTCACCGATTCCCTTCGCGCCAAATGCGCCGTGAACGTTGCCCAGTTCCTCAAAGAACACGCGAATCGGAGGAAGATCGCTGGAAGTTGGCATGATGTAATTTGTCATCTGGCTATTCTGCATGCGTCCCTTCTGCCAGATGACCTTTTCGTATAAGGCAAATCCGATACCTTGGGCCACTCCGCCTGCAATTTGCCCAATCGCAAGCACCGGATGAAGCACTCTGCCCACTTCCTGCAGCGCGACAAAATCCTTTACCGACACGCTGTAGGTCGTCAGGTCAACCGAGACCTCTGCGATGTAAACCGCCCAGGAATATGCGGCGTAGGCTTCGCCCCGATATTTTTGATCGTCCCAAAAGATGCCGGGCGGCGGTTCATACTGGGCCCATGAACGCAGTTGCCCATGTGCGGCAATGTAACTCTGGCAGGCTGCACGGAATTCCTCCAACGAATAAGAATCGCCGATCAATCCCGCCACACTCAGCGTTTGTTGAATTCCGCGCGCTGCAGATTCAACCAGCTTTCCCACCACCATCACCGTGCGCGATGCAACTGTAGGCCCGCTGTTCGGCACCTGCATCGTATCCGGTTGAGCGATGGTGACGTCTTCATAGCGCAGCGCCAACGCTTCCGCCGCAATCTGACAAAGAACTGTTTTCGTTCCTTGACCAAATTCTGTACTCGACACCAGCACGCGAATACGGCCATCGGAACACCCTTCCACGCCAACCACAGAACTCAAGTAGCGCTCGCCCGAGCCGGTAAAACCCGCGCCATGCAGGAAGGCTGCAATACCGATTCCTTTTCTCGTGGTCCCGGTTTGATTTTCGCCCGCGAACCGTTCTTTTTTCGCGTGATAGTCCGAAAGGCTGAGGGCTCGCTCGAGCAGTTTTTCAAGATCGATCGGTTCACGAACGACTTGTTCGGTGGCTGTCATCTCTCCCGGCTTCAGGAAGTTTCGGCGCCGGATCTCGATCGGCGAAAGCCCCACCACGCGCGCAATCCGGTCCATATGCCGTTCCATGGCAAATAAACTCTGAGGCGCACCAAAGCCGCGAAATGCTCCGTGCGGCGGCACGTTCGTGGCAACTGCTTTGCCGCTAATCCGCACACTCGGCCAATAGTACGGACCACCGGCATGAATCAGGCCGCGCGAAAGAACTACGGAAGACAACGTTGCGTACGCTCCGCCGTCGATGGTGAACTCAATTTCCCCACCGAGAATCTTCCCATCTGCGCTGACTGCGGTGCGGTGTCGCGTCCGCGAGGGATGACGTTTTGTAGTGGCCACCATATCTTCCGCGCGGTCGTAAACGATCTTTACCGGTTTACCCGACTTAATCGCCAACAGTGCCGCGTGCGCCGCGATCATCGACGGATATTCTTCCTTGCCGCCGAAGGCGCCGCCAGTCTCCATTTGCACGACGCGGACTTTTTCTGCAGGCAGGCTACACAGCGCCATCAAAGCCTTGTGCACGTAGTAAGGACACTGCAACGAGCCCCACACCGTGATGCCCTCCGCGGCATCGTAGGAGGCAATCATGCCGTTGTTTTCTATGTAAAGCTGTTCCTGCGCACCGGTCGTGTATTCACCTTCGACAATGTATGCGGCCTTCGACCAGACCTCGTCGACATCACCTTTATCGATGCGATACGTCTTGAAAACATTGTCTTCGCCCCAAACGATTTCAGAGCAACTCTCACTCTCTTCAATCGTGAAGATGGCGGGAAGAGGGTCACACTCTATCGATATTGCCTCAACCGCTTTTCGGAGAGCATAACGATCCTGGTGGGCTAGCAAAAGTACCGGTTCCTCGGGATGGTTCACGAATTCGCTCGCCAAGCACGGTTGATCGTCCCCGATGAGCGCGATGCAATTCTTCCCTGGAATGTCTTTCGCCGATACGATCACAAACTCGTCCCAGGCGATTCCGAGGTTAAATTCGATCTTTTCGATTCTGCCTCTAGGGACTTGACTGCGAACCGTCGCACCATAGAGCATGTCCGGTAAAACCATATCGTCGAGATAGCGAGCTTGCCCGGTTACTTTTTCCCGGCCTTCCTTGCGCGGGACCGCCGAACCGACGATGCGCTCACTATTCATGATTTGCTGTTTCCGAGGATATAGCGATTTCTCTATTATTGTGCGTAGATGGGATAGTGTAGCCGACAACCCCGTCAATATTGGCTGAAATTCGTTGGGGCCACGAATCGGAAAAACACATAAGATCAATCGCGGTTCGAACTTGCAGGGGCCAGCCTGAACTCTTGGCCCGCCGGTGATCCAGGAAACTTGCCCTCAACAAAAACAGGCTTCCCTCTGAGATAGGTGGCCTTCACAACACCACGAAGTTTTTCTCCAATGTATGGAGAGGCGGGATAGCGATAATGCAGCCGCTCTTCCGACACTACAAAGTCGCTCTCGGAATCGAATACGACAAAATCTGCGTCGAAGCCCGGCGCAATTTTTCCTTTGTGCCTTTGGCAGCCGGCAAGCTGCGCCGGTTTCTCGGCCATCCACCGCGCAAGATCGCGCAAAGTGAATCCGCGCCGACTGGCTTCGGTCCACATCAGGGGCAGCGCCATCGAAAGACTCGAAATCCCGCCCCATGCGGCTCTGAAGTTGCCTTCTTTGAATCGTTTCATTTCTGGCGGGCACGGAGAGTGATCCGTAACCACGAGATCGATTACACCGTCCCTCAAACCTTTCCACAGCATTTCTCGGTTCTGCCCGCTGCGAATCGGCGGCGCACACTTAAACGCGGTCGCTCCATCCGGGATCGTTTCGGACGTCAAATGGAGATAGTGCGGGCAGGTTTCCACAGTCACGGCCAACCCTTCGGAACGCGCCACCTTTAACTCGTGCAATGCTTCGCTCGCCGAAAGATGCACGATGTGCAAGCGAAAGTGATATTCGCGGCACAGGAATAAAAGTAGTCGAATCGCGGCCAACTCCGCCTCTTCCGGACGTGATTGAAGATAAGTCGAATAGTATCTCCAATCCGCGTTCCCAAGAGTTTCAGTGGCTGTATCGATCGGCCCAGGAAGTTCCGCATGTACCAGCAGCGGCAAGCCGGTTCGCACAACTGCAGGCAATGCCGCTCGAAGTTGCGGCTCCGTGACCATGGTGAAGCCATCGATGCCGGGATGAATGAGAAAGCATTTGAAGCCGAGCACGCCTGCAGCAGCGAGTGCTTCAATGTCGGCTTGGTTGTCCTCGACGACTCCGCCCCAGGCCGCCCAGTCCACACGGCATCGACCGTCTGCAGCGACCCGCTTTGCTTCGAGCGAGGCGACGGTGGTTGTGGCAGGCAGGCAATTCAGCGGCATGTCCACCAGAAGCGTGCAGCCTCCGGCCGCAGCCGCCCGCGTCGCCGTCTCGAAACCTTCCCACTCAGCGCGTCCGGGATCGTTGATGTGCACATGTGAATCGACCAGCCCCGGAAGAATCGCAGCCTCACCAAAATCGCACGCGCGGGCATGGCGAGGAACTTGATTCTGAGGGATAACAGCTTGAATCTTCTCACCGTCTACGAGAATGGCTGCTGGCCGAATTCCATCTGGTGTCACCACACGACGCGATAAGAAAGCTTGTAACTCCAAGTACCTTCTCCTTACAAAATCCAGAACCTGAATCGAGGCTGCTGTCTCATTTCTTCAGCATGTCTTCATGCAAAAGAACATTTTACGAATTCCCGATTCCCAGCTTATACTCCCTTCTCAGCGAAGAAGCTGCGAAAGAGTCCATGTCGACCGAGGTGCTCGCGGGTTCGCGGATTGCAGGCGTGGGTATTCCTTTTGCCGGCCACGCGTTAACAGAGCAACCACATGAACAATCCTTTCATGACCCGCGCGATTCAGCTCGCAGTTGAGAATGTCCGCTCCGCAAGCGGGGGTCCGTTCGGGGCAGTCATCGTGAGAGACGGCGGCATCGTTGCCGAGGGCGCGAATCAGGTGACCTCGATCAATGATCCGACAGCGCACGCCGAAGTGCTTGCCATCCGCGCCGCCTGCGCTAAACTCAAAGTCTTCGAACTGCACGGTTGCGATATTTACACTTCCTGCGAACCGTGTCCCATGTGCCTTGGTGCAATCTATTGGGCGCGGCTCTCTCGCGTCTACTTCGCCAGCGCCGCCGCCGATGCATCCAAAGTTGGATTCGACGATTCTCTGATCTATCGCGAGATCGCGCAGCCCCACGCACAGCGTGCAATCCCCATAATTCAAATGATGCGCGAAGAATCTCTGGCCGCGTTTCGCGCATGGGAAGAGAAACCCAACAAGATCGCCTACTGAGGAAACTTGATCGATCGTTACTTCAAGCTCGCCGAGAACCGGACCTCCGTGAAACAGGAGATGCTCGGCGGCCTCACCACCTTTGTCACCATGGCTTACATCATCGTGGTGAACCCCCAGATTCTCGCGCAAGCGGGAATGCCCGCTGACGGTGTTGTTTTCGCCACATGTGTCTCTGGTGCGGTGGCGACGCTAGTGATGGGGCTTTATGCCAACTATCCCATCGCGCTGGCGCCGGGCATGTCGTTGAATGCCTACTTCACGTACTCAGTTTGCATGGCTATGCATGTTCCGTGGCAGACCGCGTTGGCAGTGGTCTTCTGTTCGGGTTGCCTCTTTCTCGTTCTCACCGTTACCCGGGTTCGAGAGCAAATTGTGAACGGCATGCCGGACTGCCTGAAACATTCGACCGCTGCGGGAATCGGGATGTTCATCGCGTTCGTCGGCCTGCGGAATGCGAAACTCGTCGTCGCGAATTCGGCAACGTTTGTTGGGCTCGGGAGCTTTTCCGACAAGGAGGTGCAGACTGCCTGTTTCGGACTTTGCCTGACGTTGATTCTGATGGCGCGGAGGTTTCACGGCGCAATCTTACTTGGGATCATCGGTACCGCTCTCCTCGGAATTTTTCGCGGCATCACAAGCTGGCCCGCGGCAATTTTTTCCATGCCGCACCCATCGTCAACTTTCTTGCGACTTGATTTTCGAGGCCTGAAACATCTTGGCCTACTCGAAATCGCATTTGCCTTTCTGTTTGTGGATCTCTTCGACAACGTTGGCACACTGGTGGGAGTTTGTGAGCAAGGCGGCTTCATGCGCGACGGCAAAATCCCCCGCGTGGGGCGGGTGTTGCTGGCAGACGCTGTAGGCACCGTATTCGGTGCATTGACGGGCACATCCACAGTAACAAGCTATATCGAGAGCGCCGCAGGAGTGGCAGCCGGAGCGCGCACCGGTTTGAGCAACATCGCCGTCGCGGCATTGTTCTTGCTGGCAATGTTCTGCTCACCGCTGGCAACCGCAATTCCGGGTTATGCCACCGCTCCCGCGCTGATTCTGGTGGGCGTACTAATGTCGGAATCCATTGCACAGATTCAATGGCGCGACTTCAGCGAAGCTGTGCCGGCGTTCATCACGATTCTGGCAACTCCACTTACGTTCAGCATCGCAACCGGCCTTAGTCTTGGGCTGATTGCTTATACAGTCGTAAAGATCGCAGCTGGTAAATTTCGCGAAATCAATACCCTCGTCTGGATTCTCACAGCCCTCTTTATTCTGCGCTATGTCTACCTCGCCGTGGCCTAACCCAATCAAACTCGGCGGGCAAATCATGTGGAATCTTGTTGACGAGAGGCGCTGCCCGTCCTAACATAGCGAGGTATGATTTCGTTGAACCTTCATCGTCACCACCATAATCGCCACGCGATGAGCGTGTCGGCGGAGGCCTACGGATAAAAGCCTAAAGCACTTATAGGAAATCCAAGCCCGCTGACGCCAAACGCGCAGCGGGCTTTTTGTTTCTACTGCTCGTTTGAAACAGTGGGACGGCAGAAACAGGAGATTTTTATGGAAATCGATTTCGACAAAATGCAAGGCCTGGCGCCTGCAGTGATCCAAGACGCCACTACACAAGAGTTGCTGATGGTGGGTTTCATGAATCACGAAGCGCTGGAGGCGACTTTGCGGACTGGATTTGCCACATTCTACAGCCGTACCCGGCAGAAACTGTGGACGAAAGGCGAGACCTCTGGCAATCGACTCGAAATAGTCGCCGCGTGGACTGATTGCGACCGCGACACGATTCTGCTGCGCGTACGCGTCCTGGGTGAGGGAAAGGTGTGCCACACAGGGTCGCGATCCTGCTTCACTGAGGAGCTTCCGCTCGGAGCGGCGCCGCAAATCGCAACGGAGTCAAGGTGATGAAACTTCGTCTGGGCATACCCAAGGGAAGTTTGCAGGAGGCAACGCTGAATCTATTCACCCGCGCCGGTCTGCGAGTTTATACCAGTGCGCGCTCCTATTTTGCTGCAACCGACGACCCGGAAATCGAGTGCCTGCTCATTCGTGCCCAGGAAATGGCACGCTATGTTGAGCACGGCGCGCTCGACGCCGGCTTAACTGGTCTCGATTGGGTGCTCGAAAGCGGGCTCGATGTGGTCAGCGTTACCGATCTGATCTATGCGAAACAGAGCATGGGAAAAGTGAAGTGGGTGCTAGCCGTGCCTGAGGATTCGGAGTTTCAGAAGCCCGAAGATCTTGCGGGCAAGATCGTTGCCACCGAGTTGGTTAGCTTCACGCGAAACTATTTTGCCAGCCGGAATGTGCCGGTTCGAGTTGAATTTTCCTGGGGTGCAACAGAGGTGAAACCGCCGTTGCTGGCCGATGCAATCGTTGAAGTCACGGAGACTGGAAGCTCGCTGCGCGCCAACCGTCTGAGAATCCTCGAGACGTTGCTGGAATCGAATACGAAACTCATTACCAACAAGACCGCCTGGGCGGATCCCGCGCGACGCCACAAAATCGAAAACCTGTCCGTGATGCTCTGCGGAGCGATCGCCGCGCTGGGTCGAGTCGGCCTGATGCTCAACGTGCGCAAGCCGGATTTACCTGCTGTCCTGGGGCTGCTTCCTGCACTGAAGAATCCCACAGTCGCCCCTTTAGCCGATGGCGAGTGGGTCGCGGTGAATACAATCATCGAAGAGCAGACTGCGTGGTCGCTCATTCCAAAACTCAAAGAGGCAAATGCCCAGGGAATCGTTGAGTATCCGCTGAACAAGGTGGTGCTGTAATGCGAATCCTCGATGGAGTTAAGAAAGACCGGTTCGTGCGTGAGTTGGAACAGCGCGGTTCGAGCGACCTGGCCGAAGTTGAACCGGTTGTGCGCCGCATCGTGAACGACGTAAAGCGCAAGGGTGATCGCGCTCTACGCCGCTACGCGGAACGGTGGGACGGTTTGGGCAAGAACGAATCTTTGCGCGTGCCAGAGTCCGATTTGCATGATGCCTGGCAAAAAACGCCCGCAGAACTGCAGGACGCGATCACCCACGCCGCAGCCAACATCCGCCGCTATTGCGAGTGGCAGAAACCGGAAGAATGGCGTCGCGAAATTCATCTCGGAGTCTGCATAGGCCAGTTAGTCCGCCCCTTGGAATCGGTAGGTTGCTATGTTCCCGGAGGGCGTTATCCATTGCCTTCGACCTTGCTCATGACGGTGATTCCGGCGCAGGTCGCGCGCGTTCCGCAGATTTGCGTGGTGTCGCCGCACCCGGCTCAGGCGACTTTGGCCGCCGCTGCATTTCTTGGCGTCAAAGAGTTTTATCGCGTGGGGGGCGCGCAGGCGATCGCCACGCTTGCCTATGGAACAGAAAGCATTCCGTACGTGAACAAGATCGTGGGCCCAGGGAACCGCTACGTCACAGCTGCTAAAAAGCTGGTTGCATTCGATTGCGCGATTGAGTTTCTGGCCGGCCCTACCGAAGCCGTATTTATCAGCGAAGAGGGCGATCCGGTCTTCATCGCATGCGATATGGTAGCTCAGGCGGAACACGATCCTGACGCGCTCTGCGTCTTCATCACGAACTCGCGAAAATTGGCAAAATCCGTTCACGCGGAAGTGCAACGCCGCACACGAACAAATTCAATCGCCACCAAGTCACTTTCTCGTCGCGGTGCCATCCTGTTGGTTGCTTCTCTCGATGATGCGATCGACACCGCGAACCACATCGCACCTGAGCATCTCACGCTGCCGGCAGCGCTTGAGCCCGCTGTGAAAAATGCTGGCTCTGTGTTTTTGAACGAATTCACTCCCCAGTCCGCGGGAGATTACACCTCCGGTCCGAATCATGTGTTGCCGACGGAAACGATGGCACGCGTACGGGGAGGATTGAGTGTGCTGGATTACGTGCGAATCATCTCGTGCCAGGAAGTTTCTCGCAAAGGCATCCAGCGAATCGCGCCGCCGGGAATCGTTCTGGCCGAAGCGGAAGGCTTGCGCGGACACGCTGAATCGTTGCGAGTGAGGTGCTCCCATGCTTGAGCCCCGCGCTGCGATGAAAAGCTTGCATGCTTATCGCCCGCCCCTGGCTGGCCGTCAAGGACTACGCCTTGATTTCAACGAGAGCACCATCGGCTGCGCGCCGCGGGTATTAGCAAAAATGCGTTCGCTCGATGCCGAGGCACTGGCACGCTATCCGGAGCGCGAGCCGGTAGAAGCCGAGGGCGCCCGTTTTCTTGGACTCGATGCGGCTCAAGTTCTGCTCACGAATGGTGTCGATGAAGCGATTCATCTTCTTTGCTCAGCCTACCTCGATCCCGGCGACGAAGTGATCACCGCCGTGCCCACTTTCGCGATGTATGCGCTTTTCGCGCAGGCGGAAGGCGCTCGTGTAATCCAGATCCACTCCGGCGAGAACTTCGCCTTCCCACTGGAAGATGTTCTCTCACGAATCAGCGAGCGAACGCAGCTGATCGTCGTGGCGAATCCCAACAATCCGACAGGGACGGTGGTGGAATGCGAAGCGCTGCTTCAGATCGCTCAGGCAGCCCCCCATGCTGCGATGTTGGTGGACGAAGCCTACTTTGAATTTTACGGAGAGACGATGCTTGACCATCGTCCATGGCCGGAAAATCTCTTCGTAGCGCGCACCTTCTCCAAGGCCTACGGCCTCGCTGGCCTTCGCATCGGCATTCTCGCCGGGGACGCGCGACAGATTTCCATGGTGCGCCGCGTCGCTTCACCCTACAACGTGAACGCGGTTGCACTGGCAGTGCTGCCGGAGGCGCTTGGCGATCAGGCCTACGTCGAACAATATGTTGCCGAGGTGCGGCGCAGCCGCACGGAACTCGAGCAGGAGCTCAAAACTCTTGGCTTGCACTACTGGCCGAGCCAAGCCAACTTCGTGCTTGTCCATGTCGGTTCGGCTCACGCGGAATTCATTCAGGCTTTTCGCGCCCGCGGCATTCTCATCCGCGACCGCAACACCGATCCGGGATGCGAAGGCTGCGTGCGCCTGACAGTGGGATCAAGCAAACACACGCAAATTCTTATCGAGGCACTTCGGGATGTGGTTCAGAAACTCGGGTTGCGCGGCGAGGTGAGGACGTGAGAAAAGCCAAGCTGCATCGCAAGACCGCCGAAACCGAGATCCGGGTTGCGCTGACCATTGAGGGTCGGGGAAAGTACCAAATCTCGACTGGAATTCGCTTTCTCGACCACATGCTGGAGCTATTCACCCGGCATGGCGGATTCGATCTCAAACTCGCGGCCCTGGGTGACCTGGATGTGGATCAACATCACACCGTGGAAGACGTTGGGATCGCGCTGGGCGAGGTCTTCGACCGTGCATTGGGAGATCGCTGCGGGATTCTGCGGGCTGGTTACTTTGTCATGCCGATGGATGAGACTCTCGGTTTGTCAGCAGTCGATTTCGGTGGACGTGCGGCTGCGGTGGTCGATACGAAAGTTCACGCGGCGCGTGTTGGCGACCTGCAGGTGGAACTGGTGTGCGACTTTTTCGAGGGCTTCGCTCGCGGCGCGAGAGCCAACGTTCACGCGCGAGTGCTCTACGGGCGCTCTAGTCACCACAAGATCGAGGCGCTGTTCAAGGCCTTCGCGCGGGCCTTGCGGGTTGCTTGCTCCCGCGACCGGCGCCTCGGCCGGATGCTTCCCAGCACCAAGGGACTTTTATGATCGCCATTGTCGATTACGGCGCGGGCAACTTGAATTCGGTGAAGAAGGCATTCGACCATCTCGGCGCCGAAGTTTCGGTGACTGACGCAGCTGAGACCGTCACCGCGGCGGACAAAATTGTATTGCCGGGAGTGGGACATTTTTCTTCTCTCCGAGCTCTGGATCGCACGGGTCTGCGGAAGGCTTTGTTGCAAGCCACTTCCGCAGGCAAGCCGTTTCTCGGAATCTGCCTGGGAATGCAGTGGCTTTTCGAAGGAAGCGAGGAATGTAACGAGCTCTCGGGAGCTGGCATTTTCTCTGGCAAGTGCCGGCAATTTCCAACTTCAGTGAAGTCGCCGCATGTGGGCTGGAATTCGCTGACGGTTCAGGAAGGTTCCAGGTTGCTGCGCGGCATCTCGCCGGATTCATTTGTCTATTACACACATTCTTACCACGCGGCTGTACATGCCGAAACAACGGCAGTCAGCGAATACGGCCTTCCATTTACCGGCACCGTTGAGCTAGAAAATATTTTCGGAGTGCAGTTTCATCCTGAGAAATCAGGCGATGTTGGGCTTTCAATCCTGAAGAATTTCTGCGAGCTGTGATTTGCTGACCAAGCGTATTATCGCGTGCCTCGATATGGACAGCGGCCGCGTCGTAAAGGGCGTGAAGTTCAAGAATTTACGCGACGCCGGCGATCCAGCGGAGTGCGCAACTGCCCATGCGCGCGACGGCGCGGACGAAATCGTGCTGCTCGACATCACCGCGACGAGCGGCAATCGAAATACTCTGCTGGACGCGGTTCGCAGTACGGCTCGCTCGTTGTTTGTCCCGTTCACAGTCGGAGGCGGGATTCGCCGCATCGAGGATGCGGCGGCGGTTTTTGACGCGGGTGCTGACAAGATCGGTATCAATTCGGCTGCCGTGAGTGAGCCTGCACTGATCGGCAAGATCGCGGGGCACTTTGGTTCGCAGGCCGTCGTAGTGGCCATCGATGCCAGAAGGTCCGACACAGGGTTTGAGGTGTTCGTCGCAGGCGGCCGCGTACCCACGGGCCGGGACGCGATTCAGTGGGCGCGGGAAGCGGCGGCTTGCGGAGCGGGAGAAATTCTTTTGACCTCGATGGACCGTGATGGAACTCGATCCGGCTTTGACTGCGAATTGGTGCGTGCGGTCGCCGAAGCGGTTTCGATTCCTGTGATTGCATCGGGAGGAGCGGGCTCGGCGCGTCATTTCATCGAAGTTTTTCGCGAAGGCCGCGCGGATGCCGCTCTGGCTGCGTCCATCTTTCATTTCGGCATCGAAAACATTTCAGCGCTAAAGCGTGAGTTGCGCGACGCCGGTGTCCCGATGAGGTGGCCATGCTGATTCCGTCGATCGACCTGATGGGCGGCAAGATTGTGCAGTTGGTGCAGGGCGAGAAGAAAGCACTGGAGTTCGACGACCTCGACTATTGGATCGATCGCTTTTCAAAATATCCGCTCGTGCAAGTCATCGACTTGGACGCAGCCCGAGGCGCCGGCACAAATCGTCCAATCGTGAATCAGATCGTTCAGCGGCTCAAATGCCAGGTGGGTGGTGGGATTCGCAGCCTCGAAAGCGCGCGCGCTCTTTTAGACGCAGGCGCTCAGAAGGTGATTATCGGTTCAGCATTGTTGCAGGAAGGAAAGATCAACATGCAACACGCTGCCATGTTAGCCGATACTTTCGGCATCAAAGCGTTGACGTTTGCTCTCGATTCCAGGAGCGGCCGGGTGGCGATCAAGGGCTGGCGCGAAGAAACGTCGATTACTGCCTTCGACATGATTCGCGCACTCGAACCCTTCTGCGAGACATTTCTCTACACCCATATCGATACCGAAGGACTGATGGGCGGGATTCCGATGGAGACGGTGACTGCAATCCGCCGCGCTACTTCTCGGCGACTAATAGTCGCCGGCGGCATCACAACTCAGCAAGAGATCGATCAGCTCGACACCCTCGGAATGGACGCCGTGGTTGGAATGGCCTTGTATTCGAACCGGATCGCTGTGTGATGCTTACTTAGAACATTTGCGTAAGGATGCTGGTCGCGTCTCTGCGTTTCTTGATCCTAAGTTGTTCCTGCCTTGCGACTCGTGCCTCAAACCTGCATAAACACTGCAAAAACTTGCACAGTCGCCCTATCCAGATGTCCTTCTAGCATCTTCCCGAATTGTCCAGTGATGATAAAAACTCGCTTGCATGCTACTCCCCCAGCTGAAGTCGCCGTATTTGTGCGCCACCGTTCCACTGGTCGCATTTGCAATCCTCGTAGCGATGTTCACCGCCCAGGCAACTGCGCAACAACTAACTTGTTCCCCCGGTAGCTTGCGTTTCGGCGAGGTCGCGATCGGCCAGAACCAAACTCTTCTCATCGCGCTGACCAATACCGGTAAAACCAGCGTGATTGTTGCCAGCGTGCTGGTTAGTAACAACGCGTTCAAAGTTCCGAATTTCAAGTTGCCGCAAGTTCTCACTGCCGGAGAAACTCTTGAAGTGAATGTCGCCTTCGCGCCCTCTGTCGTCGGTTCCGCCAGCGGCCAACTCACGTTTGTCAGCAACGCCGCCGACCACAATTTGGTCCTCAATGTCGGCGGTGCGGGCGTGACGAGCGAGTCGGTGGTCGGAAGTCCAGCAAGCCTCGTCTTCAGTGAAGTGAGCGTCGGTGGAAGTTCCACGTTGCCGGTTGTGTTGACCAATACTCGAACTTACGCCGTAACACTCACCGCTCAACAGACCACGGGCAGCGCGTTTTCAGTAAGCGGCGCGCATTTTCCCCTAACCCTGGAAGGCGGGAAAAAGGTTTCGCTGAACGTCACCTTCAAACCGGCCGTTCAGGGGCTCACAGGGGGCAGTTCATTCTTCGATGGTCCGAATCTCGATATCCCGCTTCAGGGCACGGGCACCGGTGCAGCCAAACGGGAGCTGACTGTTACGCCCGCAACACTCAACTTTGGGAACGTGGCCGTGGGAGGCACCACAACTCTGGCGGCGTCGCTGAGCGCGACGGGCGGGAGTGTCACTGTTTCTTCCGCGTCCAGCAGCAGTTCACAGTTTGCCGTGCGCGACACAAACTTTCCGTTGACCGTCCCCGCCGGTCAGGAGGTATCGCTGAACGTAACGTTCACGCCGCAGCACAGCGTGAAATCGTCCGGTACGCTCATCTTCGTCAGCAACGCCGCTGATTCCCCAACATCCGAGGCTCTCACCGGCACGGGCACCGCGCCCTACGTGAGCCTCTCATGGAACGCCAGCTCGTCGCCGGATGTTTCGGGATACAACGTCTATCGCAAGACCTCTGGGAACACCAACTACACCAAAATCAATTCCAAGCTTGATCCAAATACAAGCTATACGGATACAACTGTCGGCGGCGGCACGATCTACTACTACGCAACCACCGCGGTGAACTCGAGTGGTAAGGAGAGCGGCTACTCGAATCGGGCGCAGGTTTCGGTGCCATAGAATTGCTCGGGTGCCCCGTTTTAACAGGCCGGTGACTAACGGGCGCCACCCCCCACTAGAGTGCCATTCCCTAGCTTTTGCACTCAAGCTAAGCTTCTTTTAGAGCAGGCTTCGGGGGAGGGCTGCTCGACTGGCGTCCCGCGACTCATTGAGTCCTGGGGCGTTTTGTTTTGCGGCAAACTCTCGCCCCGCCAACCGCCGGATCCCACTCGACCCCAAAAGGAAACGCCTCTCAAGAGGTGCTTCTCCTGAGAGGCTGCTGAAATTCTCGGCCCTTGCGAGGTATCGTCTCGCAGACGGTTAATGTTTCTTCTTTTTGGCTTTCTTCTTCGTTGCCATGAAGGTTCCTCCGTGAACGATTTTCCCTTGCAAATGGGACCAGATTTCAAAGAGCTACCCAACTTGTGGTACGGGCAGCATCCTTAACACAAGATATTGCGGCACTATTAACAGACTGTCAACATAATTTTGCACATTGCACGACATTTCTCTGGAAATAGTCACTGGTTGTCCTCTCGCTGGTAGACTTCGCGTTATGCGGCGCGATCCTGTCGAACTGGAAATCTTCAAGAACCTTTACCACTCCATTGCTGAAGAGATGGGCGCGGCCCTGCGTCGTACGGCGTTTTCTCCCAACATCAAGGAGCGTCGCGACTATTCGTGCGCCGTGTTCGATGGCACGGGCAACGTCATCGCCATGGGCGATCACATGCCCGTCCACCTGGGCTCGATGCCGATGTCTGTACAAGCCGCCATTTCGGCGCATGCAATGGTGCCGGGAGATGTGGTCATGCTGAACGATCCCTTCCGCGGAGGAACACATCTGCCGGATATCACGCTGGTAGCGCCGGTGCATGTGCGGCGCGGACGCCTCCGGCCGGCTGCCTACGGGAAACAACCTGACTTCTACGTAGCCTCACGCGCGCACCATGCAGACGTAGGAGGAACTTATGCTGGATCCATGGGCCTCTGCCGCGAAATCTATCAGGAAGGATTTCGCATTCCACCGGTAAAACTCGTGCAAGCTGGAGTGATGCAACGCGATGTGCTGGCGCTGCTGCTTAACAACGTACGCACGCCGGAGGAGCGTAAGGGCGATCTCGGAGCGCAGCTGGCCGCTTGCCACACCGGGGCTGAACGGCTGGAAGAAGTCTGCGCGCGTTACGGAATCGAACCGGCAAAGCGCGCCGCCCGGCAGTTGCTCGACTATTCCGAGGAGTTGATGAGGGCTTTTTTACAGCGCGTTCCTCCGGGCACATATCGCGCGGAAGATTTCCTCGATAACGATGGCATAAGCGACAAGCCCGTGAAGATTGCTGTGACGCTGACTTTTGCCGGTAAGCCCCGCCGCCAGGTGAATCAAAGAAGTGTTCTCGCGCAGCCGCTGGTTACAGTCGATTTCACCGGAAGCGATCCGCAGGTCGAAGGCAGCGTGAATGCAGTCGAAGCTATTACATACTCCGCGTGCTTCTATGTTTTCCGTTGTCTGCTTGCCGATGACGTGCCGGCGACTGCGGGATTGATGAAGCCAATTCATGTGATCGCTCCCGAAGGTACGATCGTGAATGCGCGACCCCCGGCGGCCGTTGCTGGCGGCAACGTCGAAACTTCTCAACGCATCGTTGATGTCTTACTCCGAGCCTTATCCCAAGCCATTTCAGGCCGCATCCCTGCAGCCGCCTCGGGAACCATGAACAACCTCACTATCGGCGGTGTCGATCCTCGGACCGGAAAACCGTTCGCTTACTACGAAACAATTGCGGGAGGCATGGGCGCCCGCCCCAGCAAGCCAGGTGTCTCCGGCGTGCACACGCACATGACGAATTCGCTGAACACTCCTGCCGAAGCGTTGGAGTATGCCTATCCCTTGCGCGTTCGGCGCTATTCTCTTCGGCCAGGCAGCGGCGGAGCGGGAAAGTACCGCGGAGGAGACGGCATCGTACGCGAAATCGAAGTGCTGACCGATTGCGAAGTGACTCTGCTCGCCGAGCGCCGCAGCCGCGGACCTTGGGGATTGTCCGGTGGCGAGGCGGGCGCCCCGGGGAAAGCAAGCGTGATCCGCGCCGACGGCTCCATCGAAGAAATGCCGGGCAAGTTCAGCACGCGGCTCCTCAAGGGTGAGCGCATTCGAATCGAATCGCCGGGCGGTGGCGGCTGGGGCCGCCGATAAGTCTTCTTAAATGTCGTTAGCGCCCCTTACTTCGAATTCCGCCTCCAAAGTGTCAATCCCTGCGAGCCAAGGCTAAGCGCTCCCAGTGTGGCAGGGGCGGCATCCGTCTTCGACGTTACAGAATCGGACGTTTCAGAATCGGGCGATTTAGAATCGGTCGTCACGTCCGATGTTTGGCCCGCCCGAATCGGCATGTCTGCGACCGTGTTGTAGGCATAGCCGTCAACCGTTCCCGTTACATATCCGGTGCCGTCTCCGCACTCTGTAGTGAGGCTTACCCACCCGTAATGGGTTTCTCCGCTAATCTGGAACTTCAAGCCCAAATAAGCGGTGAGAGGGCTACGGTAAGGAGCCTGGAAGGGCCCTCGACATCGATTCCAACTTTTGTGATGACGATAACGGTGCTGAGAATCCAGCAGCGGACCGCCGTCGACAAAATTTCTAGCTGGCCCAATTTCTCTGCCCTGCGCCAATGGGGCCCCAACTCCACCCGCGCCTGCAGCGGCCCCCCACCCTGCCGCGCCCTGATAGTAGCTGATGCCCTCACTACCTAAGGAGTATCCGGACCCAGCGGCGCTGATAGTGACGTCCGTGATGCCGTCTCCGTTCAGATCGATCTTGACGGGAGGGTAATTTTCCCGGGCGTGGCCGACGAACGGAATGTTGGCTGGCGTGTAAACGATGCTGTTTTCCTTCGGAGCCAGCGCTGATGCCGTGACGCCAACCCCTGCGGTGCCCGCAGCGAGCGCGTATGCGGCAAGATGACGATCCAAAATGTGAGATAGGTGAGCCCGTTTTCTCTTCGAAGCGATGCCCGAGCCTGGGGAACCCGCTGGAAAGGATGGCATAGAATCCTCCAAGTCTTAACGACAAGTTTGAAGGGGCCCCGATCAAGTTGCGGCATTATGAGATCATTCTGGCCGGCATGTCAAATATCGAGTTCGAAGCCTCACGCGGGCAAGCTTCTCCTCGCTACGATCAGCCGTTGGATCACATTGTGTCCGATCATCTTCGGGCTCTGCATATAATCTTTAAAGGCCAAAAGTCCAATGACAGATCTCGCAGCACTCTATCTTGACGAAGCACGCCGCCAATTTCGCGGGCACAAACGCATGGGCGAGGGTGCGATGGCGCAACTTCGTGACGAAGATTTCTTCGTCACCCTCGATCCCGAGTCGAATTCCGTTGCGGTTCTGGTTAAACATCTAGCTGGTAATATGCGGTCTCGCTTTACCGACTTTCTCACCACCGACGGTGAAAAGCCAGATCGCTTCCGCGACCGCGAATTCGAACTGACTCCAGCTATCACTCGCGCCGATGTAATGAAACGCTGGGAAGAAGGTTGGAGCTGCGTCTTTGCCGCCATCGACGCGCTCAAGCCTGAAGACGTCACGCACACTGTAACCATCCGCGGTGAACCCCACACTGTTCTTCAGGCGATAAACCGGCAGATCGCGCACTATGCACAACATATCGGGCAAATGGTATTCCTGGCCAAGCATCTGCGGTCAAGCGAATGGAAGACGCTCAGCATTCCCCGGGGCAAGTCGGAGGATTACAAAAAGGTCGTGCCGAAACCGTTCAAGCCAACGGCTTAGACACGAAGCTTTCCCCTCAGTGCTAGAATTAAATGTTTTGTGTTTAGGCCCGAATTCATAAGGTATCTTCATGCCATCCACAATGCTCGCGGTCGTAAAGCCAGAGGCGGCACCGGGCTCGGAAGTCCGTGAAGTAAAAATCCCCGTCGTCGGACGCAATGAAGTGCTGGTCAAGGTAAAGGTGGCCTCAATCTGCGGTACCGACTTGCACATTTACAACTGGGACCGCTGGGCGCAGAACCGGATTCATCCTCCGCTGATTCCCGGCCATGAATTCTGTGGTGAAGTGGCCGGCTTCGGCGAAGAAGTCACCAGCGTAAAAGAAGGCGACTTCGTATCCGCCGAAATGCACGTTGCCTGCGGCAAGTGCCTGCAGTGCCGCACCGGTGAAGCTCACATCTGCCAAAACGTGAAGATCATTGGAGTGGATGCCGACGGCGCTTTTGCCGAATACGTTGTCATCCCGGAATCGAATATCTGGAAGCTGGATCCGGCAATTCCGCAGGAGTACGCCTCCATTCTCGATCCGCTCGGTAATGCGGTTCACACCGTGCTGGCAGGGGAGATCGCCGCCAAAACTGTTGCCATCACCGGTTGCGGACCGATCGGCTTGTTCGCCATTGCCGTCGCCAGGGCAGTGGGCGCGACTGGCGTATTTGCAATCGAAGTAAACGAGCACCGTCGCAAGATCGCGCGCGAGATGAAGGCCGATTATGTGATCGACCCGTCGAAAGAAGACGCGAAGGCGATCATAATGGAGAAGACCGGCGGCCTGGGCGTGGACGTCGTGCTCGAAATGGCCGGCCATCCAGATTCGATTCGAACCGCGTTCGCCATCGTGCGGCGCGGTGGAAGAATTTCGCTTCTCGGCCTCACATCGAAGCCCATCTCCGTGAATTTTTCCGAAGACATTATTTTCAAGGGCATCACCGTGCAAGGCATCAACGGACGCCGCATGTACCAAACCTGGTACCAGATGACTGCACTGCTCAAAGCAGGCAAACTCGATTTGCACCCGGTGATCACCGATCGCATCCCGATGAAGGATTTCTCCAAAGCCATGGAGCGCCTGCAAACCGGCGAAGCCAGTAAAATATTGGTATATCCGAACGGCGTACGGTGATTGTGTGGCGCGAGCGCCTTTGCTCGCGATTTGGCCAATGATTACGCAGCGGCGTTCAGATCGGAGCTAGTCCCATGAGTCTTGATGCATTCGTCCGCTGCACTTGCATTCGCGACGGTAAGGCAAAGCCGCATCCTTTCCCCGACCGGCTCACCTTCGACGAAAGCGGCGAACCCCTGCTGACCGGCGATCCTACGGAGGACGAATGGGAGGCCCACGATCAGTGGCTCGCGCATTCGTGCGAGCACGAGGGATTTATCCTCTCCATGTTTCTGGGAAACATCACGCGAGTGGGCAATCTGCGGAGCTTTCTGCGCGCGCTGCAAGGAAGTCCCGGCCCAAAGTTCCCCCTCCTGCTAAAAAAAGTTTTATACGACGGCACCCATACCGGCGATTGGATTCCCATCAAAGAGTCGCCGGCATTGTTGAAAGAAGTCGAGACCGTGCTCCATTCCAGCGACATTCTGGCCGAGTCTGAGAAAGAATTCTTCAACAACATGAAGCAGTTGTGCGAAGCCAGCATCGCGACCGGGAACCCGATTATGTTTTAGGCCAGGTTTTGGAATCTTGCATTTTCTTTCTCCCACCCACCGGGATTAAACTCATGGTCAGCTTTCATCCGTGTGAATCCGCGCTAATCCGTGGCGAGGTTTCTTATGACCACAGCAACCCGTACCAATCCACTCTCGTATCTCACCAGCCAACTCGACGAACTCAAAGCCAAAGGCACACACTTCAAGCTGCGGGTTCTTGAGGACGAGCAAGCGCCACTCTGTACGTTCGACGGCAAGAGAGTCATCAACCTGGCGTCGAATAACTATCTGGGCCTGACGACTCACCCCAAACTGCGCGAGGCGGCACTTGAGGCCACACGCAAGTATGGCGTTGGATCGGGCGCGGTGCGCACCATCGCCGGCACCATGAAGATCCACATGGAGCTGGAGGAGAAAATTGCGGGCTTCAAGGATGTGGAGGCGTGCGTAGTCTTCCAGTCCGGCTTCGCGGCCAATGCCGGTACGGTTTCAGCCGTGCTCGGCAAGGACGATTTCATCATCTCCGATGCGCTGAACCATGCCTCGATCATCGATGGCGCACGCCTCTCGAGGGCAAAGATTCTGGTCTTCCGCCACAAGGACGTTGCCCACGCTGAAGAACTATTGGCCAGTGTGAACAACGAGCCCGGCAAAAAATTGCTGATCAGCGACGGTGTCTTTTCGATGGATGGCGACATCGGCCCACTGCCCGGTCTATGCGACATCGCCGAAAAATACGGCGCAATCATGATGGTTGACGATGCCCATTCATCGGGCGTTCTCGGCCGCAACGGCCGCGGCACCATCGATCATTTCAAAATGCACGGGCGCGTCGATATTCAGGTCGGCACGTTGTCGAAGGCGATCGGCGCCCTCGGCGGCTATGTCTGCGGGTCGCGCGACCTGATCGATTTTCTCTATCACCGCGCGCGCCCGTTCTTGTTTTCGACCTCACATCCGCCGTCGGTGGCGGCCACCTGCATCGCTGCATTCGATGTTCTGGAAAACGAGCCGGAGCGTATCGAAAAGCTTTGGGAGAACACTCGCTTCTGGAAAAAAGAGCTCGGCCTGCTCGGCTTCGACATCGGCGGCCGCGCCACTCCGGCCAGCGAAACCCCCATCACGCCAATCATCATCGGCGACGGTAAACTCACCATGGACTTCTCCCGCGAACTTTTCAAAGAAGGCGTCCTCGGCACAGGTATCGCGTTTCCAACCGTGCCGGAAGGCAAAGCCCGCATCCGCACGATCATGACGGCGACACATACGAAAGAAGAGTTGCAGCAAGCGCTGGAGGTGCTAGGCAGAGTCGGGAAGAAGATGGGGATTCTGAGTTGATCTTACCTAGCGGTGTTTGATTCGCAAACTTTCCCAGCTTCCATCCGCGGCCCAACCGCCGTCCACCGAGAGTGTGTGTCCGTTTACGAACCCGCTCTGCGCTGGATCGGCCAGGAACGCGATGGCCTGAGCTATGTCATCGGGCGTGGCAAAACGGGCCTGGGGTACGCGGTTGATGATGTCATCGTCCCGGTAGAATCCAGCGCCTTGCGATGCGTCATCCATTGGCGTCTTGACCCAACCCGGACACACCGCATTGCAGCGCACACCGCGACCGCCCCACTCAGCCGCCAGAGTACGCGTCAGGCCTATCAGTCCGTGCTTGGATGCGTTGTAGGCGGCGCGGTCGGCTACTCCCAGCAATCCCGCTACCGATGCCACGTTCACGATGCTGCCCGAGCGCTGCTTCAGCATGATCCGGCCAAACGTGCGGCAGCATAGGAAAGGACCAAGCAGATTGACGTCCATCACGCGCCGCCACTCTTCCGTGGTAGTCTCCTCGGCAGGGGCGATGGAGCTGATGCCAGCGTTGTTCACCAGAACGTCGATGCGCCCAAACTCCTGCATGACGGTATCCGCCATTCGTTCGACAGCGGCTTCGTCCGCAACGCTTCCTAAGACTTCAATCGCGCGAACGCCTTGTTGCCGCACTCGGGCAACCGTTTCGGACGGAGAACGAAGATCGTTGAGCGCGAGTGCAAATCCACGCTCGGCAAGCACCTCGCTAGTACGTTGGCCGATCCCCTGGGCTGCGCCCGTTATCAGTGCGACTTTCATGAATGACCTGATTCGACTTCCGAGAAGAGAAAACCCATCGAAA
>Ga0210391_10000252_pt1 | contig 62092 bp, 64 predicted proteins | sample IncBWC12OmetaG_FD_160573 | JGI IMG/M metagenome (GOLD analysis project Ga0210391, IMG submission 160573) | Forest soil microbial communities from Barre Woods Harvard Forest LTER site, Petersham, Massachusetts, United States - Inc-BW-C-12-O ...
CGCTCGATCCAGATTGACGTTGTCCGGCCAGCTGTTCAGTGGCGCGAAACGCTGCTGACCTCGCCCGCCGCCTCCACGGCCGTCACCAATGCGGTAGGTTCCGGCGCTGTGCCAGGCCATGCGAATAAACAGCGGTCCGTAGTGGCCGAAGTCCGCAGGCCACCAGTCCTGCGAATCGGTCATCAACTCCGCGAGATCTTTTTTCAGGCCCTTGTAGTCAAGGCTCTTGAACTCTGCTGCGTAATCAAAGTTCTTGCCCATCGGATCGGACAGCGATGAGTGCTGAGCCAGCAGATTCAGATTCAACTGGTTCGGCCACCAGTCACGGTTCGTGGGGTTTGCGCTGCTGCTGTGATGGAACGGGCATTTCGCTTCAGAAGCCATGCGTATTCTCCTTCGGACATTTAAATTCAGTCGAACCAGTTCGTCGAAATCCGTACGGCGATTTCTAGGCAGTTAAGTTAACATCCAAATGGGAGATAGTTCCAATATCAAACTCCCATTTAAGGTATAGGCATACCCTATGGAATTTCATCAGCTCCGGTACGTTTGCGCCATCGCGGATACCGGCAACTTCAGCCGCGCCGCCGAGCGCTGCCAGATTGCCCAGCCCTCGCTCTCGCAGCAAGTGCTAAAACTCGAAGAAGAGCTGGGCACCAAGCTCTTCGACCGCCTCGGTCGCAGCATTCGCCTCACTGAGGCGGGCCGCGCTTTCATTCCTCGCGCCCGCACGATTTTGGAACAGATGGAGGCAGCGCGATCCACCGCGGCCGATCAGAATACAGATTTTCGCGGCAGTGTCGCGGTCGGCGTCATTCCAACCGTCGCGCCCTATTTGATGCCGACTTATACCGCCCGTTTCGCCAAGAAGTACCCCGACGCGAAACTGCGCATCGTTGAAGAAACTACATCGGTCCTGGTCGAAGGCTTGCGCGATCTCTCGATCGATGTCGCGATTCTCGCACTCCCGCTACGCCACAAGGACCTCGAGTTGTTCCCCGTTCGCACCGAGCCGCTTTTTGCCGCATTGAGCCGAAACCATCCGCGCGCCTCGGCAAAATCGCTCGTCCTCAAAGACCTCCGCGGAGAGTCGTTCGTCATGTTGCGCGACGGCCACTGTTTCCGCGATCTCAGTATTGACACCTGCACACGCGCTCGCATCACACCCCACATTGCGTTTGAAAGCGGACAGTTCAGCAGCCTTCTGGGAATGGTCGCGGCCGGTGTCGGCGTCTCGCTCGTCCCTGAAATGGCTATCGACCGCAACGTCGCCTGCCGCTACGTGCGCCTCAGTGATCCTCAAGCTAGGCGAACGATCGTCACCGCTGTCCTGCGCGGACGCAGTTTTAACCGCGTTCAGCAAGCCTTCGCATCCGGTATCAGAGCCACAGCCACACCAGCCGCTCGAGCTTAAAGAAGTCCTGCGCCTGGTTTCGTCTTCCGCTGCGCTTCGGATCGTCTAAATGCCCTGACCCATCCTCGGCGCAAAAAGGCGATGTCTGCAAGCGGCCTAAAATCAGGCAGTTAGAGACGAAGCCGAGCGCACCCGCCGCCACCACCGCCGCGTCATATTAATGGGGCGAGAAATGCGGTTACGCGGCTGGCGAGCGAAATCAATGCCGCTACAACGCCAACGCCAGCTGAAACTCTCGGATTCTGAGAGAAGGGATGAAACGAATGCGAAATCCAGATATGTTCCGCGTGATGAAAAAACACTCCATAATGATGGCAGCAATGGTTGCTCTACTCCTGGGCGGTATCTTCCGACCAGCACCCCCGCCGGCGTCCGCTCAGCCGGCTCAGCAAGCAGACGTCCCCGTGCACATGGTAGTAACGGTCAAGCCGCACCATGGCACACAAGTTCCCGCGCTGGCTCCAGATGACGTGAAGGTGTATCAGAAGGGCCACCTTGACACAGTCTCAAGTTGGGTCCCGCTGCAAGGAGACCGCGCCGGGCTGCAGCTCTACATTCTGATCGACGACACTTCCAGATCCACCCTCGCCTTGCAATATGAAAGCATCGACAAATTCATCGACGAGCAGCCGTCCACTACTGCTATCGCCGTCGGTTATATGCGTAACGGCACCGTCTTCACGGCCCAAAATTTGACGACCGACCATACCTTGGCCAAAAAATCCCTGCGCTTGCCGCTCGGCTCGGGCACCGGATACACCAGCCCTTATCTCGCGCTCTCCGAGCTGATGAAGAAATGGCCCGAGACCAAAGATCGTCGCGAAATCTTGATGATCTCCAGCGGAATCGATCCGCTCGGCGGCGGCTTCTCCAATGATCCATTCACGAACCCCTACCTCGATACCGCTTTCGAACAAGCGCAACGGGGTGGCTTCATCGTCTATTCAATTTATTCGCCGGGAGTGGGCCGCGCCGGCCGTGGTTTGCTGCGCACAGATCTCGCGCAGACGGGCCTGGATCTGCTCTCACAGAAAACCGGCGGCGAAACCTATTACCTCGCATTCGGCGCTCCCGTGGACATCACTCCCTATCTGCAGGATGTGAGCAGAAACCTCAAGAACCAGTACGGCCTCACCTTTCTTGCCAAGGGCGCGAAGAAGCCAACTCTCGAGCCAGTGAAAGTAAAAACTGAAATGCCCAACACCGGTCTGGTCACTGCCGAAGACGGGTACATCGGCTCCGGCATGTAAAACCAGCCAGCGCACGCTCCGGACATGGCGCGAGTTTGCACAACGTCATGTCCGGCAGCACGACGCAAGCGCGGAACATCCGCTGCGCCGCCTCCCTACCCACGCGCGGCGCAGCGTCTCCGCCGCCCCAAAGCAGCGCGGTAGGCGCGAAATAACTTGGGACACCGCGGAAGCGGTTGCAAATTCCGGAACAAGAATCGCGAGCTCCGGAGGGGCGACATATGCCTCGCACGTAAACACAGCCACCTAAGCGCGATATCCAATGCGTACGTTGACGCAGGGGGCTCACCGGTCCATCCCGCAATCCCCTACAAGATTGAACATCGTTTTGTTAGACTCCGCGCATGTTTGCCGGCCGAACCTGGACCTGCATTTTCTATGCCTTCGCATCTTGCGCAGCGTTAGCGCCGCTTTGGCTTATCTGGGAATTTGGGCATAGAGCTAGAATGCAGGGTTATGGCTGGACTTCTGAGGATAACCGCGACATGCACGCGGACGGAGTCAAAATCACCATCACCGCAGCCGGCGCCGCCGTCGCGCTCGTAGCTTCAAATTCTTCAGCGGGGCGCGCCCCGATCCAGATTGTCGCGCTTTCCGCCAAACTCGCGGCGCGATCTCTAGTATCATGCGCCGGTTAGCCGCCGGCGGCGCAGCCGATTCCTGTTGCACATCAGTCGTGCGCTGCTTTCGGCCGGCGACTGCCGGCAGAATTCCAGACTGAAAGGGTGGGATATGAAGCGACGCGATTTTCTGCGCTCCACAGGAATTTTTTCAGCGAGCCTCGCATTCGCGAAACCGGGGCGATTTTTTGCGAGGGACGCCTCGCCCGACGCTACGGTCGACCAATGGCGCACCTTCGAAGTCACCACGCGCGTCGAAGTCCTCAAACCTTCGGGGACCACGCGCATCTGGCTGCCCGCAGCACTCATCAGAGAAACTCCATTTCAGAAAACGCTCTCTGCCACCTACCAAGCGCAGCAGGGCGGCAGCGCGAAAATGATCGAAAACAAGCCCGACGCGCTCGGCGTCATCGTCGGGGAATATCCATCGGGTGTCAGCCCAGTCCTCGCCTTCACCACCAGCGTGGCGACTAAAAACTATGCAGTCGATCTGTCCGCTCCCAGCAAAACACCGAATGAAAACCGCGCCGATTTGGAGTATTTTTTGCGTCCGACGAATCTTCTGCCGACCGATGGCATCGTGAAAACCAGGGCAACAGAGATCACTAGCAACTCGAAAACGGATGTCGAAAAAGCCCGCGCCATCTACGAATGGATCGTTGACAACACGTTTCGCAACCCGAAAACGCGCGGTTGCGGTGTCGGCGACATTCGTTTCATGCTCGAGTCTCGGGATCTCGGCGGCAAGTGCGCCGATCTGAATGCGCTCTACGTGGGCCTGGCGCGTGCCGCCGGCCTTCCCGCGCGCGATGTCTACGGCATCCGCGTCGGCAAATCAGAATTGGGTTACAAGAGCCTGGGCGCTTCCACAGAGACCATCACAAAATCGCAGCACTGCCGCGCCGAAGTTTACCTGAGCGATTTTGGCTGGGTGCCGGTGGATCCAGCCGACGTGCGCAAGGTTGTGCTGGAAGAACCGCCCGGGAATCGTCCGCTGGACGACGACATGGTAAAGCGCGCCCGCACCCGGCTATTCGGCTCCTGGGAAATGAACTGGATGGCGTATAACTTCGCGCATGACGTAGCCCTGCCGGGATCGAGCGGCGCGCCAATCGGCTTCTTCATGTATCCGCAAGCCGAAACCGCCGCAGGGCGTCTCGACAACCTGGACCCAGACAACTTCAAATACCAGATCACATCCAAGGAGACCACCGCAACGAACGCCTGACAAAAACGACGATAGCATCACCCCCAGCCGCGAGGCCGGCCCGCGCCAGCAACCGGGAAATCATTTGCGGCTTCAGGAAACTTTCCACTGGGCAGTGAACACGCTCGGATCGCTGGAAAGTTCTCTTACAAAGGCCGGCACATCCATTTTTTGCGAAGAAACCCGCCATTGCAGCAGGAATTCGAATTGGCGCTGCTGAGACTGATTGATGTACGCGACCGAAGAGACTTTGATCTTGAATCCAGCCTGCTGCACGGTTCCGTAGATTTCTTGCTGCGTCGGCCTGTCGCGCTCCGTTGTTAGGCTCAGAGTCGCGTGTTGGTCCTGCGTCATGCGAAACTCGATCCAACGCAGAGCCGAGACGACGATCAGGCCGAGGAAAAGTCCGGCGAGCCCGAGCGCAATCTGACCGCCGCCGAAACACAGGCCGATGACCGTGACAAACCACAACGTCGCGGCAGTGGTAACACCGAATACGAGCCCGTCGCGCCTGAGAACCGCACCTGCTCCGATAAATCCCATCCCGGTCAGGATACCCAGCGGCAAACGCATCAGATCCAGGGTGATGAACGAATCCGAAGCCTTACCTGTTGTCGCAAGCAACAGGTTTGCTTGAATCATCGCGACGGATGCCGCCAAACACACCAACAAGGTGGTGCGCAGCCCAGCCGGACGCCCGCGCTCGCCGCGGTCCAAGCCGATCAGCGTTCCAGCCACAACCGAAAGAGCCAGCCGAAGCGCGATTTCATGCCATGTCAATGTCAGTGGCATCCAGCCCTCCTCACCTTCGCTCGGATATTCGCGCGATCGCATCGCAAGCGATCGCTCAGCAGCCCCAGGCAAGCGGCGCGCTGCAGTATAGCAAACGCCTCGGACACAAATCACACCACTCGAAAACACGGTCTGGATATGCGGGTTCTCGACGGCGTGCCAGGGCTGCTGGTTGAGAAACGCGCGCAGTTGACACTCACTTCGCGCCGCCTCTACACTCGCTCCGATGTCCGCCCTACTCCGCCAGCCCACCGTCCTCCTCTTCACTCTCGTCCTCATCATCGTTTTCCCATTTGGCTCGGAGAGCGGGAACAGCGTGCCGGTTTCTATCTATAAGAAATGGAGGACAGCTATTTCATAATACTGCCACCGTGAATGCTTTGAAAAAAAAGCGCCTGGAGCGTTGCGGTCTCTTTCTTGATTGTGGCCAGCTCGCATGAGTCTCCACGTCGTCCTCGGACAGATTAATGGCCATGGAAAAAATCGACTCACGTCACGAGGGCATGGCTCATGAAACGTGGCACGGGCAAGCGGGAAGTCTCCTCTTCCAAGCTTTTCCCAGCGCGATATTAATGTCGGCCCTGTCAAACTACTTTGAGCACACTTCTCCAATCACCTAAAGGAGTTTTTCGCTCCGCTTGCTGGGTGGGTGGGAACTCTCTGCCCTGGACTGCCACTGAAATAGCGACGCGCGGCTCGCGAGGTCCCTGCGCCAGACTTTCACTCGAGTCTCTGGATCATATCGTCGCCGAATCGTCCGTCGTGCTGCCTGCTTCAAGGAAAAGCACTGCCCGTACAGATTCCAGCAAATGCTTAAAGTCCCCCTTCGGAACGACCAAATCCACGCACAAATTTTCAGCGAACGATTCTTTAACGGAGCTGGCGTGGAGCGTGAGGAGGATAATAGGAACAGCGGGCATAATTTTCTTCAGTTCACGCGCGGCTTCGAGCCCATTCATTCTTGGCATGGATAGGTCGAGAATTATCAAATCGGGCTTACACTGCTTGGCGAGCGAAATCGCTTCGTAGCCGTCAGCAGCCTGCGCGCAAAGTTCACAATTCTTTTCGGTTGCTAGAAGTCTGTAGAGCGATTGGCCAACTACCGGGCTGTCGTCAGCTAGCAGTATTGTCTTTGTCATCTGGCCCCGGGGTGCCCTTCTAAGTTAGCGGCGCTGGTTAGGAAGAGCGATACATAGAAGACTGTATTTGCCTAGTGACTGGCAGGATGACTCAAAACGATCCGAATCTGAGGCGATGCGTATCTCAGGATCCCTCTAACCCCTGCACCGTTCAGCCCCGGCGTTCTCACGTCCCAGACAATCGAATCTGGCTCTCGTTCTTTGCCCCTTGAGACTGCATCGGTGGTCATAACCTGATCGGGCGCTTTATTGATGGGCCCATGCCGTCCTCCATCGCGTCGCTCAACGATACGGCTATTTTTTGGGCAAAAGCTGGGCGTAATAGCCTTGCCGCGTACGCGCGCTGAGACCGGGCTTGGCGAGTTTGATTTCGAGCTGGTGGTATTCATCGGGGCGCTCAACTGAAGCTGCATCAAAAGAGATCTCGTAGTAGGGCGCCACGTCGGAAATACATTCCTGGAGGAGCGCCGTGAGATCGTTGTTGAGTTCGAGAGCCAGTCCACCGCTCTGGACGGCGAGCACCGGAAGCCCGAGGTTCCCCGCAGCGACCTGGTTCGGTTTGCTGGCACCTTTGAGGAAGTCTTTGTAGTACGACGCGCGGAGCATGGACTCGGTGCTGCCGACGGGATTTACGCTGTAGAGAGTGATACCCGCTTGGCGCAGCTGAGTGGAGAAGCCCACGACATCGGAAAAGATCTGTTGCTGCTGCTTGGAACTGAGCTCCACGCGCGGGCCGGATAGCAGAGGCCAGCCAGGCGAAACCCAGAGAACGATTTTGCGTCCCGGTTGCGCAGCGACGCTAGCCGTCAACTGATGCAGCGCGGCGAGCGAATACTGCAGCCGTTCGGCCGCGCCGTAGACGCCCGCCGATCGGCCAATAGCGCGGATGGCAATATCTTGCTTATCGAGCGCGTCGCTGAGGGCGTTGCCGTCGCTCGAGAGTTCCGCCGCAATCGAGATGCCTTTATCCGTGAAGAGAGCGAGAGCGACGGGATATGCGAGATGGCCTCCCTCGGCACGGAGGAATTTGTCTACCTGTATGCGGTCGTATTCGACGCTCTGGGTGCCGGCGTTGACCGCGTCAATTACCAGGACCACCTTGATGGGAGCCGCGCGGCCGGTGAATGCCTGAAATGAGGTGATGGTCCTCGGAGACTTGTTATCGAGAAGCGTGAAGTCCTGCTGCCGCAAATCGGCGACTGGTGGCCCGGACTTCCGACTGACGACGACGTCCAAGTAGATCTTGCTGGCAGCGGCTGGCGGAGGCGCCGCGCTGGGCTCTTGCGCTGAGATCGCAGGGATGCACAACAACGTCACAAGAACGAAACAGGCGAAGCGGTTGCCGGTGATCATGGGCAGAGCTCCATAGTGCGAAGAGCCGCGACAGGCCTTCGCTGAAATGCGATTGGTGAATTGCCATCCACATAGACGCGATGCAAGATTGAAGCGTTTCGGGTATGTCATGCGAGAGGTCCGGCATGGGGTTGGCGCTCTTGCTGCAGATGACGGTCGCGCAATCCGGATCGAAAAGCGGATCGTGCCTAGCCATCGTGCCGAAATCCGGTTCGCCAACCCGCCACGACGCTCGACAAGGTCGCCGGTTTTCGGGATAGTCGGTCTATGGCGAAGCAGCGGGCCGCAAGGGCCGCCAATCCCCGCGGGACCTTGACATCTCGGAGTCCCAAACAGAACCCCGCGAAGTCTGCGAACCCCAACTCCCGCGCGATCCAGTTCAGCGACTCCGTCCTTTGGGCGATGATTTTCTGCGCGACGCTCACTGCCTACCTCCCCGCCCTGCAGGGGGGACTGCTCTGGGACGATAGCAGCCACCTGACCAAGCCCGGCTTGCAGTCGTTTCGCGGTTTAGGGCGAATTTGGTTTGAGGTGGGTGCGACCCAGCAATACTACCCTCTGCTGCACAGCGCGTTCTGGCTCGAACACCGGATGTGGGGGGACGCGGTTGCAGGCTATCATCTAACCAACGTCGCTCTCCACGCACTGTCGGCTTGTCTAATAGTGATGATCATGAAGCGGCTTTCGCTTCCGGGCGCCTGGTTTGCCGGTTTTGTTTTTGCGCTACATCCCGTGCAGGTGGAATCCGTGGCCTGGATCTCGGAGCAAAAGAGCACGCTGTCCGCAGTCTTCTTTCTAGCCTGTCTGCTCACGTATTTGCACTTCGACCTGGACCGTCGGAAGTCAAAATACCTGCTAGCTACGGCCCTGTTTGTGCTGGCGCTGCTGAGTAAAACCGTGACCGCGACGCTTTCCGCTGTGCTGCTGGTGATCTTTTGGTGGCGGCGTGGCCGGCTCGAATGGAAGCGTGATGTACGGCCCCTGCTCCCGTGGTTCGCGCTGGGCATATCCGCTGGACTTTTTACCTCTTGGGTGGAGAGGACACTCGTCGGCGCGCGCGGCACGGATTTTCTGCTGACGCCGGTACAGCGTGTTTTGATTGCCGGCCGCGCGATCTGTTTTTATGCCGGAAAACTGTTGTGGCCAACGAACCTAATGTTCTTCTACCCGCACTGGAAGATTGATCCGTCCGTGTGGTGGCAATGGCTCTTCCCGGCCGGAGTATTGGCTCTCGGGACGGGCTTCGTGTTCGCCGCTCGCTGCTACCGCGGGCCGTTGGCCGGCTTTCTCATTTTCTCCGGAACGCTTTTCCCAGTGCTCGGTTTTCTCAATGTTTATCCTTTCCGCTACTCCTATGTCGCCGACCACTTTCAGTATCTGGCAAGCCTGGGAATCATCGTTCCGGTAACGTCGGTGCTTGCAGGAGCAACCGAGCGGATTTCATCACGAAGGGCCGTTACCATCGCCTGCGGCTTCATGCTGATCCTGGTTCTTGGCGTACTGACCTGGCGGCAAAACCGTACATATTGCGATGTCGAGACCCTTTACCGCGAATCGCTTGCACGCAATCCGGGCAGTTGGCTGGCGCACTATAACCTAGGTGTCCTGTTTGCGGAGATGCCGGGCCGGCTTCCGGACGCCATCGCGGAGTATCAGGCGGCGCTGCAGATAAATCCCGATTACGCCGAGGCGCACAATGACCTGGGAATTGCGTTATCGTTCACTCCCGGTCGGCTTGCGGACGCCATCGCGGAGTACCAAGCGGCGCTGCGGATCAAACCGGAAAATGCGGGGGCGCACGTTAACCAGGGAAACACCCTGTCGCAGATGCCCGGCCGACAACCGGAGGCCATCGCAGAGTAGCAGGCGGCGCTACGGATTAATCCGGATAATGCGGAGGCGCACTATAACCTCGGGAATCTACTGGCGCGCACTGCCGGCCGACTGCCGGATGCGATCGCGGAGTACCAAGCGGCTCTGCGAATTAGACCGAACTATGCGAATCTCCTGAGTGAGCGGATCAAGGTGCTGCGTGCATCCCAACCGCCCTCAGAAAAATGAGTTTGAAGACCCAGCATGCAGGGTGATGAGGTTTCAATTTGCGGGGTCAGGTACAATTCGCTGGGCAGTTCTAAGGTCTCCGCGCAGCGACTACCGGTCTCGGACCCACGACCGTGCTGTCTGTAAATACGCTGCAGCAGTTTCTTCGCTTTCAGCCAAAATGTTCCACAGGGACCGTAAGATTTTGCGTGAGAGGAGCAAGTCAAAATGGACATGACACGCCGACAATTCACCCTGGCTCTTGCAGCTAGCACCTACCTGCGGCCTTCTTTGTTCGAGCCGCTGTCCCCATTAGGAGTTCCCCGCGGCGTCGTCCCCGGCCGAGTCACGTGGGCGCACGATCCGGCGGCGGTGAACTGGGATGGAACAGGTTCGTGGTGGACCGATGCTCATAATGACCAGCCTGTAATTGACCGTATGGTTTCCCGGTCCATTTGCGGTCTTACCAATCAAAAAAGCGACGCCCAGGCATGGAACTCGATCTTTCAATACTTCAATCGCACTCACGGGCGCGGCAAAGCCGGATACGGTGCTGGCGAGAAGATTGCGATCAAGGCGAATCTGAACAACACAACCGACCATGGCACGATCGAACGCCTGAACTCGTCACCCCATTTGATCCTTTCGCTCGTCCGACAGTTGACAGGCCCGGGACGAGTGCCGCAATCCTCGATCACCATCTTCGATTCCAGTCGGTTCATTCCGCGCGATCTCTACGACAAGATTCACCATGAATTTCCCGGCGTCACGTTTGTGGACCATATCGGAGGGGATGGACGAGTAAAAGCCGAGTTCAAACCGAACGTGATTCCCTTCTCGGTTGAAAGCCATAACGCCACGGGACTCGATACCACCGTGGTTGAGGCCGCGTACTTGATTGATGCTGCCGTCTTGAGAGCGCATGTGAGTTCGGGGGTGACACTTTGCGCGAAGAATCTGTTCGGCGCGACCAGTATTAACACCGACTGGCGCAAGAACGCGCACGACGGTTTCCATCACAACAGCGATGGTTCGGCAAGTTACTCCGCGTTCACCGATTATTTGGGTCATAAAGATCTCGGCGAAAAAACCATCCTCTTTGTTGTTGATGGGCTGTATGGAAACGACAACGTAGATGGTCCGCCTCATCGCAAGTGGAAGATGGCGCCATTTAACGATGCTTGGCCGAACAGCATTTTTATGTCATCTGACGGTGTAGCAATCGATTCCGTCGGCTTCGATTTTCTCACTTCGGAATGGCCCGATCTTCCAGATATCGCAAATGCCGATAATTACCTGCGCGAATCTGCCTTGGCAAATGACCCGCCTTCGAAAACTTTCTACGACCCTGAACGCGACGGCATCCGATGCCGCAGCCTCGGCGTACACGAACATTGGAACAATGGGACAGACAAGAAGTACTCGCGCAATCTGGGAAAAGCGCAAGGGATTGAACTTTTCCAAGTCTGACCGGCGGAACATGCTTGAGCCTTCGCTGCCGCCGATTGGCGGAGTTGCGCAACTGCATGCAGGTTATCGTTTGTTATCGGTACTCTGGGAGGCAGGATGAACCGGACAGCGGTTTGCTTATGCTTCGCAGCGGCATCGCTGCTACCGGCAATTGCGATATCCCAATCATTCTTGGCCCAGTACAAAGGCTTGCCTTATCACGACACCCGCTATCGTGGCGGCCCACAAAAAATACCGGGACGAATATTGTGTGCTTACTATGACCTGGGCGGCGAAGGGGTCGCCTATCACGACAGCGATCCACGGAATCACGGCAGCGGAGAGTTGAACCCGGCCGATGGGAGCTACCTCAACGAATTTCGTATCCACGAGGGAGTGGATACTTCGTTCACGAAATTCAACCGGAAGCCGGAGCCGATTGACGACAACCCTTTCGACAAGGTAGTTCCTCCTGCAGACCTGCTCTATGTTGGCTGGACCGAACCCGGAGAGTGGTTCAACATCACCGTAGATGTGAAACACGCGGGAACGTATGCGGCCAATTTCCTGTACACATCGAATCGCGGCGGCACAATATCAGTCGATGTGGACGGAAAGGACGTAACCGGACCTTTGCCGATCCCCACAACGAATGATCCCGCCGACCCGGTGGCCTGGCGTCAGTGGCATCACTGGAATCTGGCGTCGCAACTTTTCAAGGTTCATCTCAACAAAGGGAATAACGTTCTCACCGTACACATCTTGACCGGTGGCAACATGAACCTCGCTTACTTCGACTTCATGCAGGCCCACAGATAAATGGAATGTGCCAGCGTCTCAAGTCAGCGTCAGGCACAAACCTGCTGCGTGGGGAACCGTGACGGAGCACTTGCCCTGTTTGAGCGGGTCGGTTTTCGTTGAGGTTGTGATGTGCGCTTCCCGGCTGTCTAGTGCCGGCGCGTGTAATATTTCGGTCTCGACCGCTCCGCTGGCACCGCGACCGAAATCGAGTTCCACCTCGAGGTCCGCCGCTGCGTCCTTGTTCAGGATGATCAGAGAGGTCCGGCCGCCAGGCAGTTTCGCGGCATAGGCGGTTGCATTGACTCCCGCGGCCCGCAGCTTCGTCGAGAACTCGTTCTGCAACAGTATTCCGCCGCTGAACAAGCCTGCGAACTTAAGGCCGAACGCAACCGGCTCCAGCAGATAGTCCGAGCCAAACGTCGCAATCGGCGTATAGAACGGATGCGGATGCGCGCTAATCTGTTCGGGAGTTTCGCCATTCGCTTCCAGAAGCGCGTCGCCGGGAAGAGATCCACCGACGGAATTGGCCACCGATTTACCCGTGCCCCCGTGAAGATTGACGCCGGAATAGTTATTGCTAGCCAGCAGCAGCGAATAGTCGGCTGACCACAGCGCAGCAGCAAACACATCGGAGACACCCGGCTTGCCTCCGCGATAGCACGTGTTGCCTTCGGTCATGCGTACGCGCGCACCGATTTTGCCGGCCGCGGCCGTCGCGATACTCGCCGTGTTCTGCACCTTTTCCATGGTCGCAGGTTTCAGCAAGTTCGGGATGTTGACCTCGGGGTTAGTCGCCGGCCCTCCGAAGTAATAGTGATGAGTCAGGGTCGTCACGCGAGGCGGGGTCTCGACCGAGTGCCACTGATCAGCAATTTCGGTCAACCATGACGCCTTGCCCGCGACATCAGGCATGCCGAACTTTGCGGCGGGCACCCGAGCTGCGATCGCGCGCGCCAGCGTGAGCCATTCTTCCAGGTACGTCTTGGCCGACCACGCCTTCGGATCGCGCAGGTGCCGGTCGAACAGATCGGGTTCATTTCCGATCTGTAAATACTGCAGGCGGTCGCCGAGCGTGGCTGCCACAAAAACTGCTTCTTCGGCGGCGCGCGCCGGTGTATTCGTGCCCATCCCAATGCCGTACACGCAGGTCCAACCACTGGCTCGGAGGAACTCTGCAAGGTTCCTGACTGCCTCGACCGTCACTGCGTAGTAGTGCGCCTTCGGCTCACCCTCAGCCTCGCGGACTTGAGGATGCTCCGGCTCGGGAGAATCAGCCGCCGGTTTCCAGTAAGCGAACTCGCTGGTGTTGCCTCCAAGGCGCAGAACACCAGTTGACGAAAGCGCCTTGAACGCGCGAATCAGGCCGCTGTTCTGCATCGAAAAGAAACTCGGGTCCGCAAGTTGCTGCACTTCATAAGACAGGCCGATAAAGTCGACAGGCATATGAGGGCCTGTCGCTTCGCCCGGAATGGCCAGGGCAACACGGACCTTGCTTTGACCCTGCGCGTGAAGACGCGCTGCAGCCAGGGTGCAAGCTGCGGTGGCGAGAAATCTCCGTCGTGTGAGCATCGACCCTCCCGATTCATTGCTGCTGGGCCTGCGGCGCCCGCAGTTTTCGGTCAGCAAGGATACGATAAGTTGCGCGAATTCCACCTGGATCTTTTGTCGCGACTGCTCGCGGCAGCGCTCCCGCACGTGTAGCAATGACTGCTATATAGGTCGCAACAGGCCAACTCCGAACTACGTCGGGAGGAAGGGCTTCCAGCGATCCAACATGACCTTTATCCACTTTACGTTGTCTCCGAACTGCTCAATGGAGTCCATCGAGTTTCCGCCCTCGGTGTTAAGTACTCATTGTCTTGAGCTAACCGGGGTGATCATAATCCGCAGAAACCGCGGATTCAACAGGCAGGCATCATTCAGAGGGACTTCCCGACCGTCGGAGGGCTGTCCGGACGCATTGGATTCTCCTTGCAGAAGTCCCAGGCATGCTAGCATGCCTGATCGGCCCAGCAATGTTAGGGACTTGCAGCTAGGTGATGATCAGCAACCCGGAAGTGATGGCCGAAGTCGCGACGGGTCCCGATACTCGGACATCAAGTGAAGCAATGGAACGTTCGTCTTGACGCAACGCGAGCGAAATTACCCCTCCCCGGTGCTACACTCCAAATTGCCGGAGATGATGATCCAGATGCTTATACATCAATATCGCCCACTGATCTGGCGCTAACCGCCCAAAGAAGCTATGCGGATGCTTGGTGCATCCCGCCGGACCGGCCGCGGCAAACCGATCGATCAATGCCAACAACCGCTCCCGTTCCGTTCCCAGGTCCCGTTCATCCCGCACTACTAGGTCCCTTACCGTCGGCGAGTTCCGCCGCATCGGTTCGTCGTCTCTGAGTGCCAAGGGCTTCACGATCCACCCGAAGAGCCGCCCCGCGAACACCCGCGGGGGAGTCTTGTGCCCGAGCGCCAACTCCAAGCCCGCCGAGCAGTGCGCCACCGCTTGTGGCGCATTCATCGTGCCCCACAACCGCTCGCTGTCCGGCTTCAACAATCCAATCCGTTCCTTCACTTCATGCACGCTTGTCGCTTCAAAGAGATTTTTCATGTATGCCCTGCACCTGTGGTCAGCTAGAAGTCCCGGACGCCATGCTACCAAAGTATAAATCAACCACGCCAGCACGGCCGCGCCCGACCGGTGTTGCTTGGCTCGAACGCTTCGCTATAATCCGAAGTCGGTCGTGATGATTTGGACTCGCTGATCCCACCTGCTCGCTGCAGTGGCAGCTGGGAATCACGCAAGTAGGAAGGACATAGGACGTCGTTCATCCCTGATTCGGACTCAACGCCGTCGTATATTCTCTTGACGCTTGGGGTCATCTCATATTTCGCGGCTGCGGTTTGGACGAATACGGGCAAAGCGTGGATCCGTTTTCACGGCTGGGTACCGAGCAGCAGAACCGATTCGGTTGAACCAGCACCCTCGCCTAAGGCCCGCCCGCCGCGATCGGGCGAGATAACGGCATGCGCAAATTCTTAATGCATTCGTGAGGATGTTGAACAGGGGTCGTCCACGCGTCGGCACCCGCAAATTCTTGATGCGGTCGTTTGGGTGGCGAAGCGCGGTTAACCACCCGCCAGGTGACATTCTCGGGCAGAGGTTCAAGACGATTTTGATGGCGGTCTGGGCGGCTGATCCGAGAATGCTGTGCAATTGTGAACAGTAGGCTACAGGTTGAATCTGGTGGAATGGGGCGCGTCGCGGCACTAGCGATTTGCGAAGCGTTGGGAACGGTTAGCAAGACCGGCGTGTAGCGTCGGATCTATCGTGCTCATAGTGGTGTGATGAGGTACTGACGTACGCATGAAATCCAGACGAACTGAAAGTAGACCAGACCGTGGACGCCGTTTTCGATGGGCTTTATGGGCGGCACCAACGCTTGCCGCGATTGCGTGCGGCGTGGTGATTGTGGTGGCTATCCGGTCACCATTCACGCAGGCGAGAGTGGCGCAAGGCTTGGAGAGCACCGCGCGCTCGAAAGTGACGATCGGGAAATTTCATATGGTTTATTTCCCGCACGTCGGGTGCGTGGCTGAAAATGTTACCTTCGCGGGATCGGCGAGCACGGGAGGTACTCCGCCGCTCGCGACAATCCTGAAGATGTCTATCGAGGCGCGTTACACAGATCTGATCGCGCGGCCGGGTTATATCGCACGGATCGTGCTGAACGGACTGCACGTCAAGGTGCCGGCGCTGGGCACAGGAGGCGGCAGCATCGCATCCACGCAACCCAGCACGGTGCGCGTGGGAGAGATCGTGGCGGACGGCGCGGTGCTGGAACTGACACGCTCGAACGAAAAGCCGCCGCTGAGGTTTGAGCTGCGTTCATTGACGGTACGCTCCTTCGGCACCAACAGCACCTGGTCCTACCGCGTGAACATGCAGAATGCGGAACCGCCCGGAGATCTTATTTCCGACGGCCAATTCGGCCCTTTGGATCTGAATGATTTGGGTACATCTCCGCTTTCGGGATCGTACCAATTTCAGAATGCAAACCTGAGTGTATTTCGCGGCATCGCCGGAACGCTCTCGTCCACGGGCGAGTTCGCGGGGCGGCTGGGGGAAATCGGCATTCGCGGCACAATTGATATTCCAGACTTCGAGGTCGCCAAAAGCGATCACCCGGTGCACCTGACCTCGCGATTTCGCGCGAAGGTGAACGGGACCAATGGCGATGTCTTCTTGACCCAAGTAGAAACGTCATTTCTGCAAACATTGGTTGCAAGTTCAGGCAGCGTAGCAGGCAAACCCGGGCAGAAGGGCAAAACGACGTCGCTGGATGTGCAGGTTGATAACGGGCGGCTGCAAGATTTGTTGCAGTTGTTTGTGACGACGAAGCATCCCCCCATGAACGGCGCCATGAGTTTCAAGGCGCACATTTCAGTACCACCGCAAGGACGGCCGTTTCTAACGGAGCTTATCCTTCTCGGGGATTTCGGAATCGGCGAAGGAACGTTTACGAAGCCCAGTATGCAAACGCGCGTTGATACGATGAGCCAGAGCGCGCGCGGTGAAAAGAAAGATCAGAGCAAGGCGAAGGCAGATGCCGCCGCCGATGATCCGGAAAATGTGGTCTTGAATTTGCGAGGCCACGTGGACGTGCGGGACGGGATCGCGAAGTTTACAACGCTATCTTTCAACGTCCCCGGAGCGTCGGCCCACATGGACGGAAGTTATAATTTGCTGAACCAACAGATTGATTTCCATGGAATGCTGAAGACCGACGCACAGTTATCGCAAGAAACCACCGGGATCAAATCGGCACTGTTGAAACCGTTCGATCCATTATTCAAGAGGAAAAAGGCCGGGGCAGCTGTCCCTGTAAAGATGACCGGCACATACCGGGATCCTCACTTCGGCTTCGATGCCGTTGGAGAAATTAAGCCAAAATAGAGCGCATACGAGTTCTTGCTTCTTCCCGGTTCGGCGTACATGGCATCAGCCAAACTGGATAGAACTAGCGGTTAAGCGCGCCTGCGACTCCCGTATCGCGGGTGGCTAAGCCGGGTGGCGCACCCTTTCGCACCACTCAAACGAACGTATTAAGTTTCTGCGGGCGTCGAAGGCTCGCTGCAGGCGAGGGTGCGGATTTCGAAGTAGTGTTATAGAAGGTGCCCTGTCGGTGTAAGCGTATGGTGAGAACTGTCTTGATGATGGCGACGTGTCAAGCAGTGACGACTCGTTCGTCGGCGGATGCTGCTGCAAGATCCCAAGGTAAGAGTTCACCGATGCAGTTGATCGGATGGTCGGAAGGTAATCATGCGGACTTTGTGCGGTACTGGCGCCATCCAGATTTTTCGAGGGCGCGTGCCGCGTGCTTAACGACCCGTAACTCCTCAGTAGCCGCGTTCAAGGCGCTCAATTCTTCGCGGTGCCGGTCGCAGTTAAACAATTGTTGCTGACGATGAAAGATAGCACGGTCTGCCTGTTGCACAAGTTGCGCCCGTTTGTCGCGGTCCGTTTCCTCAATAGCCTTTTGGAATATTTCCTTCCAGGATACGAATTTGAGTTCAGACACTGGAGCCTCGGACCGACCAATCGTGGTGAAGGTGATTATAACCCCTAAGTTGCTTTTCGAGATTCCTTTTCCACATTCCGCCGAACGGCAGGAAACAAAGTTTGCTTCGGCCCAGATTTGGACGTCGCGCCGCACAGCTTCGCCAACTTTCGCCACCGCCACTCTACACGGCATTCCCGGAATGGAACGATGTAAACACGTAGGACTCTTCGCTTATCCGCCGAACCCCATTCATGCATTAGGGCCGACACTTAGAATGAAGCCACCGGGGGGCGTGCTATAAGCCGGGTCAGCAATTGTTGCGACTTCAACACCGAACACTCGTAATGCATCCCGTAAGGCTTCAGCACTGGGAGGAAGGCTGTCTCGTTCGCTTACGACGAACGCCAGTCCCGAGGATTTTCTGTTCAAGGACTCTGACGGCGCACCATCGCTCACTTTCCACCCAATCACCTTGAACACCGTGAGGAAATCTTGCGCGTAATCCCGTGCGTCGCTTGCTGCGGGATGGTAGCTTACGTCGACCTGCTGGTCAGGGAACGCGACGAGCACCTGAATCAGAACCGCCTTCTGATCTGTGGTCAGTTTTCGTGGAAATGGCTGCATCGGTCTGCCATCCAATGTTGCAATCAGCGCCTCGCCCTCAGCGCAGCAAGTTCATTCTCTCGGGCCACGATACTGGACCATCTTCCAAGCGTTGCAGAACATGTCGGGCAAACCAACAGGTGCCGCGTCCCGCCCGTGTCATCTTGCTCCGCAAAGACATCGACTCGCATGCGCAATATTTTTATCCGATTTTCAAGGACAGCCGTGGCAGCGCTCGAACTAAGCTAAACGGAGACTGGCAAGCGATGCCCGAGCTGCGCCGCCACTCCTGTCAGGCACGATAATCAATTCAAGTACCATCACTCCGGAGAGTTCGACAGCGTAGTCTTCTATTTCCCGTGCCGAGTCGGGTGGGCTGAAATTCCACTGCTGGCGTACGATTTCTCGAAAAGAATGTGCGGCGTCACGAGACCATCGCAGGACGAACTCTTGCGTGCGCGTGTTCTCGCTATCCTCGAAAGCCAGCCGGATACGTCTGAGTGTTTGTGGCTCATCGAAAACCAGCCGGATTGTCTGAGGCCCGGGGTTCGCCGCACGCCAGCCCGGGCTTTCTGCCTGCAGCAGCGCTGATTCAATCGGATAACCGTTTTCTTCCGATGTGACCTCGACCAAAGCCGTACGGTTCAGGTCTAGCCAGGCCTGACCGGAAGGTGGGTCACTCGGAAGTGTCGGCGAAACCTGGCGCTTGCGCATCTCGATCCTTATTTTACTCCTAGCTCCTCCTCAGTCGTTGAGCGATTTGAAACAAGAATTTCGCCAACGACCTTCTCCGCACAGCCGCCCCGACTAGGAAGCCGCCAACGAACTCAATTACAGTGAGTGCAAGGTCTGCGCAGGGGGATCTCATGACAGAAGAGATTCGCCTGGTCGAGCACTACTCAGCGTCGATTCTCAACAAGGTCGGCGAAGGAACCCGCGTTCTGGGGCGCTGCGTGACGCAGGCGTAAACCGAATCGCGTTCTGGGGCTATCAGCACGGAACAGGAGGAGCGCAGCTTACCTTCATCCCCGAAGACAGCACCACTTTTGTTGCTGCCGCAAAGCAAGCCAAGCTCAGGCTGCGCAAAGATACGGCGCTTTACATTCACGGCCAAGCCCGCACCGGTGCCATTTCCGATATCCTCGCGAGACTTGCGGGGGCGCGAATCAATGTAGGCGTTTTGCAAGCGGTCTGCGGTGGTTCGGGAAGCTACGGCACAATCGTGTTCCTCCCACCAGACGCTTTTCAACACACGGGCTCAAAGGAGTGTTCGACACTGCTTCAGCCACTGCGCCAATCAAGATGCCGTCGGCCCCAGGTGAATGATGACAGCCTCGACAGGATGGCCAGAGGTCAGGGTGAGAGTCTTGGACTTGCCGTCGCTGTAGAACTGCTCACTCATGTCGGGATAATCCTCATCTTCCTTCTTCGCAGTGACCGCAAATATCCGGATTCGCCTGTCCGCGCGCAGACCTGCAAGAAGTTAGGAGTTGGCCTAATGGCTGTTCGCGCCTACCTTTGGTCCCTCACTTCGCAAGGACCATTAAGCTGAATCCCCCGAGTAGATTGACTGCGATATCCCGATGCATGGCAAAGAACAGTCTGCGAGGCAGCCGCAGGAGTCTGCCTCGCCAATGAGCGGGAATATCGATCATGCGCGGCGTGTAACACCAATCGACGATCTCGTATCCGAGATCTTCCAGGGCAAACATCGCCGTACGCTTGGAAAAATAATGAAGATGCGGGTGCTGTTGACGGTTACGAATGATGGCGGTCTCGCGAAGAAGGTGCTGCACAGAAATGTCCAGGGGAATATGAAACAGTTTGTAGGCGCCTTGCGACTTGAGTCTCCGCAAAAAACCGCGATAGTCTTCAACGTGAGCCAGTACGTCAATCGCCATCACCAGATCGAACGAATTCCTGCTCCATGGCTGATCGTCGAGCAGCGCGAAATGCAATCTTTCATTCGCTCGAGCTTGGCACAGTTCGATAGCTTGGGCCGCAACATCAGCGCCCCACAGCTCGCAAGTCGGATCAAGGCGTTGCTGCAGCAACCTGAGAATCTCTCCGGCGCCGCAACCGACCTCATAGATGGTTCGGGGCGCGATTTGATTGCGACTCAGAATCCGCAGAATCTGCTGCACCTTCCATTGCGAGTCGGCCACATGCCAGCCGGGATTCTGTTGCAGATAGGTTCCGTCGAGGTAATCAGTTGGGCCTGGCATGAAGTCCCCATTTCCAATTGAAGCGTTTGCGGCACCACAGCAGCGGCAGCATAGCCAGCGGCGATAGATCGTCGGGGGTGAGCCACACGCCCTCCTGAACACCTTGCAAGGAGTGCATCCATGTGCTGAGCGTCAACTTTCGATCGCGAAAGTGAGACCAGCTGGAGGCCAGGTCATTGGTCTCCACAATCCATTTGCGCCCTTCCGATACTTGCGCAACTGGGATGCTCTGGCCTGTCAGATCCAGGTAGAGCGCCCGAGCAACGTCCAAGCCGTTTTCAGCGGCAAATAAGCGAAAGGTTGAGCCAATCCGCGGATTCACGTCGAGCAGCTTATATTGGCCATCGCGGGCGTCGAAGCGATAGCCGATATCCAAAGGTCCGCGATAGCCCACTGCCTGCATCAACTGCTTCGTTTGCGTTTCCACTGTGTCATTTCTCGCGCAAATTCCGAGTGAGGTGCTGCCTCGATGCGGCGGGAACTGGCGAAGTTTTCTGCCCGTCGCGCCAAATAAACACTGCGACCGATCGTTGAAATAGCCATTAAACATCCAGACGGCGTCCTCGCCGCCGGGAATGTACTCCTGGACGATAATGTCGGGCACCCCGCTCGCCGCATTCAGATGGAAGACTTCCAACAATTCGTTTTCGTCGGCCACAATCGCCACCCGCAGCCGCTTTCCCTTTTTCACTAAGAATTCTTGGGACTCGCCCTTTACGACGACGGGGAAACTCGCGATCTCTGCGAAATGCCTTACCTCCTCTGGGGACCGCGGCCAGGCCGTCTTGGCCGTGGGAATCTGCAGCTGGCAGCAGAGATTGAAGGTTTCTCGCTTGCTGACAAAACAGCGCACCATCTCGGCGCGGAGATTGGAAAACAGGTAATCCTGTGCAAGAACCTGGGCGTTTTCAGCGACGAAGATTGCGGTGATATCGGAACTAGCGATCAGCAGAGGCTGCTTTCCGATCTGTTTTGCGACTTCCCGTAAGAATGACACCGAATTCGCAGCCGGTGCGGAAGAAAAGTCCCAGCGGAAAACTCGTCTCAGGAAACGTGATCGCGCCGCCGGTTCCCTGAAATTTTGGTGGACTCCATACACCGGAATCCCCGCCCGTCCAAGACTGCGAATGATGCCGACGCCGCCGTGCTGGGACGATACCAGAACAACTACCGGGACCGAATTGTTCTCAATGCGGATCCGCCCTTGCTTGTGCATTGACGGGTTTCGTCTGGACAAGGTGTCGGTTAAACCCAGAGCGGTTCTTTCCATAGAGGCAAGCTCACGCCTAGGTTGCGTTCGCGCGCGGTTTCATACACTGCCCAGGCCAGTACCACATCATTTACACCCATGCCCATGTGGCAAAAGTGGATTCGCTCGTCGCCTTCCCGGCCTGTTTTGGTCCCTAGAATTAATTCGCCGAGATTTGCTTGCACGTCTTCATCGCGCAGCAAACCTCGCCGGTGCATGATGGCGGGAGTCATAATACCGCGCTGCTTCACCGTTTCCCAATCGTCGGCGACGATCTTTTTGCACTGCAGGATGACGTCAAAATCGAATTCATGGCCTGCCAGCTGTATGGTCAGCGCGCCAGGTTTGATGTGCTGCGCCCGAATCAGCGGCTCCTGGGCGGTCGTGACCGTCAGCGCCACGTCTGCACCACGGAGAGCGTCCTCGATAGTCCGCACCGCACGCACAGGAGCTGCCCATCGGCGATGGCAGTCTTCGGCGACGGACTCTGCGGTAGAGATTTGCCGACTGAACAGAGCGATCTCCTCAACATCGCGCAGTTCCGTGCACAGCCCCAGGATCTGGGTCCGAGATTGCAATCCAGCGCCCACGATGCCAATCTTGCGCGTCTTTTTCGGGGCCAGATAGCGAACGCCCAGGCCTGTCACCGCACCGGTCCGCACGGCGCTGATCAGGCCTGCGTCCATCACAGCCAGAGGTACACCGGTTTTTGGACAGTTCAGTATAATCAGGCCACTGGCGCGCGGCACACCGAGCTGCCGGTTGGCGGGGAAACTGGCAATCCATTTCATGCCAACAGCGGAACGCACTGGGGCTTCGATCGATGCGGCGAGGCCGTTAAAGCGGCCCAGCGGTTCGCTTTCGGCGGTCTCTGCGTTTCGCAGTACAATCTTACGTGGTTCTCGAACCTCACCTTTGGCGGACCGCGCCTGCGCGCCTGCGACCACATGCATTGCTCGGCGCATATCGAGCACATCGGCGGCGAGCACGGCCTCCTGGTCCAGATAGAGAAACTCAACTGTCCCCAACGCACCTCCTCGCGAGTATTCGCTCGCTCGCGCGGCCATGAGTTTACCTTGGAAGCTCACCAAACTGAGGGGGTTGTTTATCGAGATCGCTTCCTTGTGCACATCCATCCCGATAAACTTCTCGGGTTATGGCGTTTACCAGGAGCTTTGGCTCATTTCGTAAACAGCCACTTCGAGTTTTGCTGAGAGCCAAGCGATTCATTGACACGAATCCTGCGTTCAGATACTTTTATTTTCGTCCAGGGTTAACGAGTGTGAAGACCTTGCGGCCACTTTGGTTACTCCTTTTATGCGTGCAGTTTTCCTCCGCTCAGACGGCATCGACCCGAATTTCCCCACGATGGAATTCCACTACTTGAGCTGATCGATGCCGAGGGGAAGATCGTTTACTACCAAAACCGGGCCAACGACGAACCCGGCCTGGTGTCAGCGGTCAGGCAGTTTGGTCCGGCTTTTGCCGCGGCGCTGGGCGATGATTTCAAGTAATAGCAGGGACCTGAAATTTTTCTGCTTGTAGATCGCACTGTCCAGTCTTGTCAGCGGTGCGCTAAGTCTTGATATGTCGGGTGGTCTCAACGGATCGACGCAACACAAAGCTCGAACCCACCTTGCATTGAAAACAAAAGCTAAAATCGCTCGCCCGAGTTAGAGCTGCAGGAACGTTTCCCTAGCCAGGATTTGACCGAATTCAGCCAAACGGATGGTTCTCCCGCCGAGCAATGTCGAATCCACGCACTGGATTGCGTCGCATCGACCGGTCGAGCTAGCAGCTCTAACCGGACACGTCGTTTACGCGGCTGGTTTATGGCCTTTCCCACCGTCCGGACTCCGCGGAGCGGAAAATCGCCTCAATCACGGCCATATTGTTGATTCCATCGGAAACTGACACCGGCACTTCGCCGTCCTCGCGGATGGCGCGCGAAAAGGCGTCGCCTTGAATCGTGTATTGATCACAAATATTAAAAGTCTCGGTTTCGACTTCGTTGCCGACGGGGTCGCGGCCTGCCGCGATGAAAATTCGACATGGCCGGTCGTTAGGAGCATTGAATGGTATCTCGATTTCAATGCGGCCCAGTGTCCCCAGGAAATGAACCCGCTGATAGGGAACAAGCTGAGTGCTACACGTAAAAGTGGCGTGCCCGGACGGAAAATCGAGGATGGCAGAGACCAGCCGGTCCACATGCATATCTGGATCTCTCGCAACGAGCCCCAGAACGCGCGACGGCTCCTCGGCAAACGCCAGACGAGACGCCGTGATTGGATAGCATCCTATGTCCATCAGCGCTCCGCCGCCGTATGCAAGTATGTTGCGAATGTTAACGGGGTCGCGGTTAAAGTAGCTGAAGAAGCCGATCACCGAGCGCATTTGCCCAATCCGGCCCGACGATATCAGCTCTCGTGCACGCAACCATTGCGGATGCGTACGCACCATGAAGGCTTCGCCAATCTTGACGCCCGTCTGCTTCTGTCGGGCCAAAAGGGTGAGAGCTTCTGCCTTCGTCATCGCCAGCGGCTTCTCGCACAACACGTGCTTTCCGGCTTCCGCCGCCTTAATTGACCAAGGTACGTGCAAATGGTTCGGCAGCGGATTGTAGATTGCTTCCACCTGCGGGTCGGCCAGCAACTCTTCATAGCTTCCGTAGGCCTTTGCAATGCCGAGTTCGTGCGCGATTTCCTCGGCTCGGCGCCGATCTCTGGAAGCAATAGCGATCACTTCACTCCAATCGCCTTTTTGCATCGCCGGGATCACCTTCTTGACGGCAATCTTAGCCGTACCCAAAATTCCCCAGCGGACTTTGTTCGGCGGCGGCGTGTCTGCGCTCATCACGAACTCAAGCATCCCGATGCAATTGCGTCTTCGCCAACGCTTCGAGATGTGTCACGGAAACCGAAATACTCATTCGCAGTTGAACGCACAACCGCATGATACAAAACACAGCCTCCAGCCGCCAGCAATAGCGCCCATATTTTGGCGGCTGAAATCATAACTCCAATGGATTGGCAAAAGTGAAGTGCTACTTCATAGGACGGTTGCGCGAACTTATCAGGACCTGGCGCGCAACCGGAGAGCCGGTTCGCTGCGTGGGAGGGATTTTGTAGCAAATGACGGATGCTCGTTGGCGGCTCGGTCGTTAGATGTGGAAATTCAAGCCGTGGTCCTGATTCGTGTCGAGCGCGCACTGCCCGTGATCTCGCCGGCTTACGATCAGGGTCAGACAGAAGAGCAGGTCAAAGACAAGATGCGTTTCTACTGGCCGAAGCTGTGCGATGGAGTCGAAGAATGATGCCGGAAGAACTGTTGCGATGTCAGGGAATTCCGTTCTCACCGCCCATTGGATGGGTGATCATAATCCCTGTTATCCACACCTTTCGGAACGTCCGGTTAATGCTGCGTTACTCAAGCATGTCAATAAGTTCCGGTTTGCCAGTCATTCACCCCAACCCAGTGGCAAGCATCAGTGGCGTCCCAACTTCCCAACCGGCTTCTGTCCACTTCGATCGATTCGCTGCAGCAAGGTTGCCCTCACGCGGCCGCTTACCTTTATAGTGGGAGGCGGGTTGGAGGCAAAACCGATGCGAGGCTGGTTGATTCCGTTCCTGATTGTGATTTATCACTCAACTTTGTTGTCCACGTCCGCAATCGCACAACCGACGCAGGTGCCTTCGGCCAGCCAGCAAATCGCGGCTGCGATCTTGCCTTTGCCTGAGGTCATGCGGGACCACGCCACAGTACTCGGATACGCTCCTGACCTGTCACTTATAACCCTTCGGGAAGGTACGAATGGGATGGTGTGCACCGCTTCTCGTCCAGGCGATGCCGAGTTCGATGTGCGCTGCTATCACGAGTCGTTCATGCCCGTCGTTCGTCGCATGCGCGATTTGCGCTCCCGTGGTCTGGGGTACGGCGAAATCTATCGGACCATTGATGCGGAAGTGAAAGCAAAGCGGCTAGCGATTCCTGACCATCCGATTGCCGGATACCGTATGCTCGGCCCGATTTCCGCCTACCGGGCGGAGACCAACACGGTCGGGCCGGAGATCGAGTCGTGGCAGTCGGTTCACTTTCCATACAAAACCGCAACGGAAATCGGCTTGCCTGAAGAGGGACAGGTCCGGCCCACCATGCCGTATGTCATGGCTTCGGGTACGTTTTGGTCGCACGTGATGATCGAACACGAGAATGCGTTAGCTCAGAAGTAAGACACCGCAGCGCGGCTAAGAAGACTTTTATCCGATTGCTGGCGCAGATAGGCAGCACGCAGTAGCGCCATCTCCGTTTGGCGCAAACTCGCGGCCCCCTTCACTAGTTCGAAGCGTGCGACGCGATAGAAAAATAACGCTGAGCCTCTTCTTTCGGCGCATAACTCGGGTCTGCATTCTTCCAAACCTCGAGAAGTTCAGCGTAGGAATTCGCCGCGTCCACCTTGTCTCCCATCGCGCTCTCGGCTCGCGCCAGCCCGAGCAACGATTCGGCCCTTCTCGGAGCGCGCTGCAGAGAGGCGGCAAAAGCTTCCCGTGCCTCCGAAGCCTTGTTCGCCTTCAATAGAAGTTCTCCGAGAAGTTCTTCGGAAGGCTTCTCAGGACTTGGCGGGCCGAACGCATAGGGCAAGTCCTTCCCGGCTAAGATCGCCTGCTCCATTCTTGCGATGGCCTGATCGCCGTGGCGCTCGGCGGAAAGATTCACCGCCTCAATCTGCAGCCTCTGAATCTGTGGCACGCGGCGAGCGGGATCGTCGGCGGGGAGCCCAGCGTGATCAAAGAGGGCTGGGAGCTGCGTTAGCAACCGGTCGAGCGAGGCGAGCGATTCTCGCGCTGCCCCGACATCGCCAAGTTCAGCGGCTGCAAAACCAGTGCCGAATGCGAAATTGAATTCTGGCATCTGTGCGCCGCCCAAGTCCACGTTCCAGCTAACAACTTCGCCATCCCAAAGGCCGGTATCCACGATATAGCGGCTGCGCATCACGGCAAATGAGCCGACACGTGAATCGTCAGGATCTACCGTACCGTGCGCCCGCGCGGCCATGCCCGATTGGGCTGCCTCGTCGCGGCAGTCAGCAAGCACTTTTTCCGCCTCGCCAATGCGGCCTTGTTCCAGATAGCCGTATTCGAGCCAGTAGGAGTAGTGGCCGCAGTGTTTGGACTGCTTTCCTTCCGCGGCTGCCTGCCTGTTGACCACGCTGATCGCGGCGATGTTGGCCTGTACCACGTCGTCCCACATACCGAGCGCCATGAAGATGTGCGAGCACATATGTAGCGCGTGGCCCGCGTCCGGCGCGATCTTGGACAACGCACGCGCCGCTTCCAACGCGCCGGCGGCATGTTGCGGATCGTCCATCCCATGAATCCAGTAGTGGGCAGCGCCGGGATGCTGCGGGTTCCTTACGAAAACGGTCTTCGCGATTTCCGCGGCTTTCAAATACGCCGAGACATCGCGCACGCCCTCGCTCGCTCCCAGCAGCGCCAGGGCGTAAAAAAGTTGGGCCTCGTCGTCCGCGGGATAAGCCTTCGCCAAATGCTCCATCGCAGCGGCATACTGCGCGTCACGTGCGCGCTTGTCGCCGCTGCCGCTGTATAGGATTTCCACCGCGCTCATAAAGGCCCGTTCGCGCGGATCGGCAATACGGCCGGCGCGTTCTTCTGCAGTAGCTCCGAATTTCGCAAGCGCCGCATGACCCGCCTTCACATCCACCTGGTTCCAGACCCCATGGTTGAAGGTCATCGCCTCTCCCCAATAAGCCATGGCAAATCCGGGGTCGGCGCTTTCGGCGGCGACAAACGAGTTCGCTGCGTCGGAATACTCAAACAGGTGCAGCAATAACAGGCCGCGGATGAAGTCGCTTTGCGCCGCAGCCGAGTGGGTCGAGGTCGGAAATGTCGCGTTGCCCAAACCCGGAATCGTCTGCGTCTGCATTAATCCTGTAGACGCGGGTAATAACAGAACAAAAAGGAATGTCTTCTTCATAGGAACGCTCGCTTTTGAACAAAGAGGATTTATCGTGCATCCACACTGACCGCGGCCGCCTGCGATGGCTTTCGCTCGTCGAAAAATGGAAAAATCCGATGCTCAGTGCGTAATGCCTGGGTGAGATGGCGGTCGGAGGTGAGCGCCATCCGTGCGAATCATAGCATGTGCACCGCGTTGCACTCGAATGCCAACAATTCTGCATGTGTTGTCGGCTACGCGGAAGTAGTCCTGGAAATCCTTTAGCTAGGTGACGGCGGGCTAAGTCGCGTAACCTCACGGCGGAGGCCTAACCCCTGATTTGTGTCGGAAAAGTCGGTTCTGGTACGGACCTACTTCCCTCCTGGAGGACATTACAAGATCGTATTCATTTCGAACAGCATCGTGCATCTCACCCCGCTATGGGCGCGGCCATGCGAGTTGCGCTTTTAATTCCTCGAACGCGTTGAAGGCGATCGGACAAACGGCAACATTGTCAATCACGCCTATCAGCCGGGATGTGAATTCTGGTTGTTCCAGGTGAGGAAACGACCTGCAAACGTCTGGTCTATTCTCGTAAATGGAACAAAGCTTTCCGTTGAGCATCGGGCAGGGCGGATTCACCTCGCCGTCCGACATAAATCGCTTCTGGAATGCTTCTATCGATTGGCCAAGCGTTTTTGCAATAACGTGAAGCTCACTTTTCTTAAATTCGACGTGCAATGATCGGCAGCAATTTGCGCATTGCATGCAGTCGATGAGCGCGAAGTATTTCTGGCTCACGGTCCTGACAAGGCCATCAATGTTGTCTGGCGTGTACTGCTTTAGCCACGATCGGAATTCCCAGTTCTCCGCGTCGTGCTCTTGTGAAAGCTGTTGGATTCTTGAGAGATCGATTTCAATTGTCGGAACCTTGACCCGTTTCTGCAGTTTCATTCCGGCCTCATGTCGTGAGCCTAACGCAAAAGAAGATGGGTGTCAGCATCACGCCCTAGGACGAGGCGCTCGTTTTATCGAGCGAGCCTGCTACTCAGTTCTGGTTACTAACAGTTTGTTGAAAAAGGCTTCTGAACACGCCATCGCGAACGCTATGAAGAATTCCTCATCGCTGAAAGCCAACAAAAAGAGAGATTCCATGTCGCCGCGCACCTCGAAATGACGACCCGAAAGAGTTTTTCAACAAGCTGCTAATCGGGAGTTGGCTCGCGTTGCACCACAACCAAAAACACCACGCCCACAATAGTAAACATTCGGAATGCCTCTTCCTGCCCATTCCATTTTTGCGACTGCCACATCAGAAACCATTCGCCCCCGACATCGAGGAATGCCACCGACCACATCAGCAGGCTCGTCGTCAGCGCAATCACGGCGACGTTCAGCACAGCAGCGAATTGCGCCCTGTCCGCACGATACGATTTCAACAACCGAACACCACCCCACCAGCATAGAAGCATAGTGACTGATTCCCAGGCGATGATGCCGATGTAGAAGACGGTATGTACGAGTGGCGAGTTGACGGCGCGCCACATGCCGTGGTTTCCCGGAAAGGTTGAGTCCATCATCAGGACGTGGCGGACAAACTCGTAGTTGGAGCCGTAATCGGTGATGTTGTTTAGGACCAGAATCGTGTAGAAAAGTGCGATTGCAAAAACGAGAACCGCTTTGGAAACGCGAAGCGCCATCACATGCCGCACAGGTTGTCGCACGCAGGAATTATATCTTCTCGGTGACTTAACGCGAACTTTCTTGGGCTGCGCACAAGTCCTGATATACGCTGCCGGACATTGACGTTCCGAAGGGTGTTGATAACAGGGATTATGATTACCCATCCAATGGGCGGTGAGAACGGAATTCCCTGACATCGCAACAGTTCTTCCGGCATCATTCTTCGACTCCATCCCACAGCTTGGCCAGTGGAAACGCATCTTGTCTTTGACCTGCTCTTCTGTCTGACCCCGATCGCTGCTCACGCACGATGCGTTTCATGTCGTCAGTGAGAATGCCCATGCGATTGGCTCCCGCGAGCAAAGATGTCTGATTTACGGGGACGAATCACTTGAGTGCTTCCAGACTACTATCGAGAAACGTGATTATCACCACCTATTCGGCCCGATTAACGGACATTTGAAGTTCTAGTCTGGTAACGCGACTACACAGGCAAGTGGCCTGAGAGGTCGCGAGTTCCCCCAACGGGCCTTCTGACTCGGAATGAATTATGGTTAGGCCGTCATGTGCCCAGAATCCGGCCCAGACCTGGTTGCAGAGGTCATATTCGAAATCGCCTGTTTGCGTCATGGGGCGAAACACCTTGACCGCCGTTGCCGTATCCTCATATAACCCCTTTCACTAGGCCCCTTGCAACAAGGCCCCTTATAACTACGGAGGACACCATGAGTTCCACCCGCAACCTAGGCAGATTCGCAGGCTTGTTTTATGTACTCACCTCGATACCCGGCTTCTTCGCCGTCGAGTATGTCCCCGGCAAGCTGATAGTGCACGGAAACGCGGCGGCGACGGCCAACAACATCGTGACCTCCGAGACGCTGTTTCGCCTCGGCATCGCGGGCCAACTTATCTGCCAGGCCGGCTTTATCTTCGTGGCCCTCGCTTTATACCACCTGTTCAAGGGGGTAAACCGGCGGCACGCCTCGCTCATGGTGACATTGGTTGTTCTCGGGATCCCAGCGGCGTTTCTGAATGAGCTGAACTCTATCGCTGCCCTTGTACTCGTGCGCGGAGCTGATTTCCTATCCATATTCGAAAAGCCTCAACGGGATGCTCTGGCTATGCTGTTCCTCAATCTGCACCATTACGGATTTGTGCTCGCCGAAATATTTTGGGGTCTGTGGCTCTTGCCGCTCGCGCTGCTGGTCTACAGGTCGCGATTCCTGCCGCGGTTTCTGGGCGTCTGGCTGGTCCTCGACGGCCTCGCCTACGTGACCCTGAGTCTTACGGAGGTACTTTCGCCGCAATATTCTGACAAGGCGTATGCCTACGCTCAGCCCGCCCTTTTCGGAGAGGTTGCGTTCATGCTGTGGCTCGTCATCAAGGGTGCTAAGCCGCCAGCGCTGGACGCCGCGGCCTGATTGTCCGCAGCTAGTTCGGCTGCACTTCATGGATTGTCGGCTATACGGAAGTTATCTAGAAACCGCCTTCGAGTGAGTAATCGAACCAAACTGTCGTCGCACTTGGACGATTAACGCCCTTATCGTGTGAAGTCTAGTCCGGTAAGGCGACGGCGGGGCCAGTCGATTACTTCCCGCTTAGCCACAACTCACCTTGGACTGTGAGAATGCTTTCTCGGAGCCGAGCGTCACCCGTACTTAAGGTCGGTGCTCGTAACCGACTGCGATAGCGACCTCTGTGACAGATTTGCTTCGTGCCAGCATCTCAAGGGCAGCAAACAACCGCGCCTGCTGTCGCCAACGGCCAAATGACATACCTGTCTGAGCCGAAAACGCACGCATGAAAGTACGGCGGGCCATTCCGGCAACATGCGCCCAAGCGTCCAGCGTGCGGTCATCCCCAACATCATCCAGCAGAGCATCTGCAACTATGGCTAGTCTTTCTTCTCTTGGTATGGTCAAACGCAAGGGCTGCTGGTCAGGCTGTCGAATCTCGTCACGAAGCGTTGTGATTTAGTGCTTCTTCGCCGTGTTGATCGGTTCGCGGAGGTCCCAACCCACCATACGATGAACTATGGCGAACAATAGCTCCGATGCGTTGAACACGCAGGGCGTCTTGGGTAGTCCGCGGCACATCTCCGGAGACAAGTCGACCATCGAGCCAGCAGCGCCTCCTACAGAACGCGCCGCGTGCTTACAATTTGGTGGAGTACATGCGCAACGCTGGGAGGGAAACATCCATCGTTCGTTTCCTGTTTCCACGATGAGCAATTCCTGGGTCAGTGCGACGAGTTGCCTGCGGTGGTGACTGTGCTCTGGCGTCCAGCCCTCGACCATCCGCCTCTTGAAGTCATAGGCCAGCACGGGCGTGTCGCTCTGGTAGAGACGGCGCAGTTCTTCCATATTCTGCATCGAGAACATGGATTTACGAGATTGACCCTTTTCTGACATAGTTCGCCACTTTCTCGTTAGCGGAGCAACCAAAACTCAGTTAGAGTACGCGGCAGAAACGAGAGACACCAGGGGGAAATAATCACAAAGTGCGAGGTGCGGTCGTTATCCACTACACCGACTGTGGCTAATCGACGTGAGGGGGATCCTGTGAATCTGTGGTCGCCAAACTCTCAACTCACAAGCGCTGGAACCTAAAGGAGGTCAGGACAATCAATGAGAAAGCTAATCTACGCAATCAACCTTACCCTGGATGGCGGCTGCGACCACACCAACGGGGTTCCCGATGACGACCTGTTTGAATATTCTACGCATCTGGTTCGCGGTGCTGACCTGCTCGTCTTTGGGCGTAAAACCTATCAATTGATGGTTCCTTATTGGCCGGATGTCGCAAACAATCCTTCCGAGACAAAAGCAGATCGCGAATTTGCGGAAACATTTGTCTCCAAAAACAAAATTGTTTTTTCACAATCATTAGTGAGCGCTGAAGATAAGAATACGACGATTGTTCGCACGAACCTTCGGGACGAAATAGTCAGACTGAAACACGAGCAAGGCAAATATATTTTAGTCGGCGGTGTGAGCATTCCTTCACAACTGATAGAGCTTGGCCTAGTTGATGAATATCGTTTTGTCGTTATGCCAATAATTGCAGGAGCTGGGAGACGGCTGCTGGAAGGTACTAGCCTGCAAGAGAAATTACGATTAAAACTTGTTGAGTCCAGGATTTTTAGTTCAGGATTCGTTGCGCTTCATTACTTGAAACAGTGACAGAAATATCGGCGATGCTCTGCTGCTTATCTTCTAGAATGTCAGGCACGTATCCACATTGGAAAGGCGAAAAAAGATGAGCCCGAACTTTTTGGCGAAGCAAAGCACCCGGCGCGAACTCTGGCGTTACATTTGCTGGACACTCTAGGAAAAGCGCAAAAAGAGAGTGCCGACAGCTGTAGGCCATCGGCGCTCGGCTGACTTAGTTTTGCTTTTTCTTGGCGGATTAAGCGAGAGTTTTTTTGCCCTTGTATTGCTTCTCATGCGCTGGTCGAGACCGGATGGCCGACCGCACGAGAAAAGCCGATCTCGTTAGGCCAGCGGACCGCGCCAATCGGTCAATCTTCTCAATCTGGCTCTCCGGAGCCGTTATGTTGATGCGGATTGTCCGTTCTGAATGGGCGGGGACAAGAAACGCCACGGCGCCCTTAAGGGCAGGATCACCTACCACGTCATCAATGGTTGATGGATTGGGAACCTTCTCACCATCCTCAATCATCCCAGCAATATGAAAGCTCAAGGCTTCTGCCGCTCTGCGCCGCGCTTCTTCCAAAGTTCTACCAGCGGTAATGCACCCAGAAAAATCTGGGAAGCTCACGCCAAAATCCGATTTACGATCCTTATGCAGATATGCGATGTAATCCATCAATCACCTCAACTTGATGCCTGCTTGCTTTTCGATGCTTCTCAGCGTGCCGATTGGTATATCTCGAACAGGATGTGGCACAGTGACTCGTCCCGGCTTCACTGGATGCTTGAACTGCTTATGGCTCCCAACGTGTCGTTCTTGATACGTGGGAAAAGTAGGAAGCGGCAAGTGGCGTGGACGGTGCGGGTTGAAAGGGTAGGGGCGGTGGGGATCGAACCCACGACCTTCGGCTTAAAAGGCCGCTGCTCTACCACTGAGCTACGCCCCTAAACTATTTATTGCACAGTAACTTGCGCGACACCGACCGTTTGAGCGATTTGCGCGGTGTCACTTGTGGTGACAGTTGCACCAAGCAAGGACACCACGGACTGAATGCAGTTTGTTCGGACCGAGATGTGCATAGCGCCTCCTCGTCGTCAAACTCTTGTGCCCCAGCAGATCTGCTATATCTTCGAGCGGCGCTCCTTTCATTCGCAACCGACTAGCAAACGTGTGCCGCAGGTCGTGGCGGTGAAAGTTATTGAGCTTCGCTTCTGTTAGCGCATCATCGAACCAATGACGGCCGTTTTCGAGGGGCTCGCCCGTTTTCGCAGACACAAGAACTCGTCCATCACCATTCCCGATTTCAACTACCGTCGTGAGCACGCGAATAGCCACGTCATTCAGCGGGACGTGCAACAGCTCCTCATTCTTGGTACGTGGAATGTGAAGCTCTCGGGACTCCCAGTCTACCATGTCCCACGTTAATCCGTATTGGCTTCCCTTCCGAATGCCCATGCTAAGCGTGAGATCAAGTTCCGGAAGATGCGTCGGCCACTCTTCCTGAACAATCTTCCCGAGGCGCTTCTCCTCCTCTTCGGTCAGAAATCGAATTCTACCGCTGTCTTCGCGACGGTGCATAACCGACGGAGCCGGATTCAATGCTACCTTTCGGTTCACAATTCCCAGGCACAGCTCAACGGCATCAGGAACGGTAATGGTTGAAAGTTGAAGGGGCCCAATTCTCTGCCTCGGATGCCTTCGCAAGTCTGTACACGATCTCTTCAAGGTCGGTTCGTCCGCAGGCTGCGCACCAAACCGTTCCTTGAGTTTGGCAAAGCGCGGAACGTCGGTCTTGTACGACCACTTGTTCCTCTTTGAATAAGCCAATGCGTCGTCGGCCAATTGATTGAAATTGACGGACGCTTCCGAAACAATTCCGGAAGCTTCTTGCCCTCTAGCACCTGCTGTTTGCGCTTCCGGTGCAGTTTGATTGTGACGCCTTTTGTGCCGGCCTTCTCACGCCGCTTCTTGCCGAACTGATCCTAGTAGCATACCCACCATACTTTCGAGCCTGGATCGTTTTCAAAAATTCTGCGCTGCTTCATTTCACCTCCTCGGAAAGCACGGGAGCGAGATCAATTCCCGACGACTTAACTCAATGACGTTGCACGAATGGGTCGGTCGGTTTGCGGGCCGTAAGCAAAACTCTACGGATGACTCGTCCGATCGTCACGGTGGTCAGAAGTCGCCTTCAGTCATTCGATGTTACGTCCGCCTCCTTAGCATCGGCGGAAAGAGGCAGTACGGCGAGAATTTCTGTCCCGCGCATGGGTGCGGATCGTATGGATAACCCCCCACCAACAAGTCGAAGCCTCTCGCGCATGCTGACCAGTCCTATTCCCGGGTGTGTGCTGCGGACGTCAGGGTCAAAACCTACACCGGCATCCACCGTCCGCAAACGAATACGATTGTCTGTGCCACTGAGCTCAACTTGCGCTTGCTTCGCACGGCTATGTTTAACCACATTGCCCAAAGCTTCCTGCGCGACTCTAAAAAGACACAATGCCACATCCTTCGGGATTTTGGAGCTCACTCCGCGGTCGGTAAATTCAATTTGAATCTTGAATTTCGAGCTCAACTCTTCGCAAAGCCCCATCAGAGCCGGTGCCAAGCCTACAAGGTCGAGCTTGCTGGAGTGGAGTTGATGGGAAAGCGAATGCATGTCGGAAGATATTTCCTGGTTTTTCTTCAACAAATCCTGAACTTTAGTCCGCTGCTCCACTTCTGACTCAGGTAGCTTTTTCCATAGCTGCGCGAGGCCGATACCCTGGAGAGCCAGGCGTTGGCTGAAGTCGTCATGGAGTTCTCTGGCGATACGGGTGCGCTCCTCTTCTTGAGCAGTGATCAGGCGCCCACTCAACTCTTCCAGCGATTTTTCTGACAACTTGCGGTCCGTGACGTCAACGCACGAGCCTATATAGCCGCAGAAAGTCCCATCGGCCTCAAATCGAGGCACACCAAGATCAACAACCCAGCGATATTTTCCGTCGAACCGTTTCAGACGGTACTCCATCTCGAAGTCCATTCGAGCGTCGAACGCATCCGAATAGCGTCGCAGACAACCGGCCAAGTCTTCTGGATGAACCCCCGATGCCCACCCTTGCCCCAACTCATGCTTCATCGATTGACCGGTGAACTCCAGCCAGCATTGATTGAAAAAGGTGCAGAGTTTGTCCGTGCCGGACATCCAGATCAACACCGGAGCTTTGTCTGCGACCAAGCGGAACCGTTCTTCGCTCTCTCGTAATTCCTGTTCTGCTCGCTTGCGGTCAGTAATATCTAAAGCCACGCCAGACATGCGCTCCGGCTGGCCATCCGACGAGTAGTAGCATTTACCCGTGGCGGCAACATAGCGCAGCGTCCCGTCTGAGCGAACAACGCGGAACTCTCCAGCGTACGGCTCGTGTCTCTGGATGGAATCATTAACGCCGTTCGCGAATTGCTTTCGATCATCGGGGTGTACGAAACGATAGAAATCTTCATCCATTCCCGTATACGTGCTGGATTGGATTCCGAAGAAGCCCGGCAGGCCACCGAACCAAGAGCCTTCGCCATTCTTGAAGTCCCAATCCCACCCCACCGATTTTCCGGATTCCATGGCCAAACGAAGTCGGTCGTTAGCCAACCCTACGTCTGCGGCGAACTCACGGTTTGAAAGATAATCTCGGACAAAGGCCGCGGCGGCCAAGAGCACTAGAGCGATTAATACAATTAGCACACGAATAGCTCGTGCGGGGGTTGGCTCGTTTCGGAGCAAGTCCACTATTCCCGCAAGCGGAATCGCTACCACCGCCACCATCGCGAAAAGCGAAGTCTGCCTTCTGTCACTCGTATCCATTTGGACTGTCTGCATCAACTCCGCCGCGTTCCTCCGCCCTTGCAGACCAATCCATACAAACCAAGAGATCGAAGCGGTGAAAAACATTCCGAGCAAACCTCTGACAGAGGGGAAAGACGTTCCAATTAAATCGCCCGTGGGATCCCTCAAGGCCCAGATGATATTCGCGACCATTGAACCGAGTGCGTACAGAGCAGATGCACCGAACAAATGCCAATAAATTAACTTCCATGGCGGTTGCGACCCACCGATGAGTGTCGCCAGAACAACCAGCAGCAACAAATTTTCTGCAAAGTAAAAAGTTTCAAAGTGCAGAATCATGATGGAGGCGCGGGATGTGTACTCATACGGGAATAGGAAGTAGGCGTACGCAGTAACCAAGAAGAAAAGTAACATCAGAAAATTCAACGTAGTTCGATATGGCCTCTGAGCCGGTAACTTCAAGTGAGGACGGGCAGCCACAGCCGCGATCATCAGCACGATGTGCAGAAATAATGGAGGAGTATCGAATATGAAGGCAGGGATCTTGCCCAAGAGCAACACGTTGTATAGCCATGCACAAGGGACCAGCGCCCACAGTCCAAATGCAACTGCCAGGAAAGACCAAAATAGCCGGATTGTCTGCCGGTTCTGAATCGCATTCAGGGCAGCAATGCCACTGGCCAGGAGAAGCAAGAAAAGATAACCGAACTCGCAGAATGCGACCAGGCCGGCGCCTTGTTTCAGTGTGAGTGAGAGAGTTGCCTGAGTTACCAAAAGGAAGGCCGCGGCAGTCGGCCACGAATACAACCGAGATCCGGGTTTAGGAGTGAACGATGCATCCAACATTGTTGCTCCTACGCAATAACAATTACACGGAGCTCAAAATCCATCCTGCCGGAACCATACCCGCGATTAGCAGCTTGTTGAAAAAGGCTTCTGAACTCGCCATTGCGAGCGCAGCAAGGAATTCCTTCTCGCCAAAAGCCAACAAAACGAGAGATTCCATGTCGCCGGGCACCTCGAAATGACAACCCGAAAGAGTTTTTCAACAAACTGTTAGTCGTCCCAGGACAGTGCTGTTACTGCTTACAGTGCTGTTCTGCCGGTTACATTCCCGTTTTAGAACGCCACTCGCAAAAAACTAACTTATACTCCCACGGTGCTGAAGCCTATCCTGACAGCATTGGCTTTGCTGTTCTCTCTGGCCGCGTCAATGAGCGGGCAAACATTCCGTGGTGCAATAAACGGCACGGTTACGGACCCGTCCGGTGCACTCGTTCCGAACGCCCACGTGCGAATTGCCGAGAGCGCGACGAATGCAGTTCACGACACCATCACCACTTCTGAGGGACAGTTTTCTGTCCAAGACCTTCCCCCAAGTGGGTATGAGGTTACAGTGGCAGCCTCGGGATTTGCAACCTACCGGATGGATAACATCAGGGTGACGGCCGGTTCCATTTACACGTTGGAAGTTAAGCTTTCCGTCGCACAGGCGGCCAACTCGCTTGAGGTGTCAGCCGCCGCGCTGGTGGTAGATACCACTACCGCGGCGCAGAGCGATTCAATACCGGAGGAGGCGCTACAGAACCTGCCGCTGAACGGTCGGGACTTCACTCAACTAATCGCCATCGCGCCGGGCTATGGAGGTTATTCGATAAATGGGGGTGGCACGATTAACGGCGCACGCAACAACGGTGTTGACTGGCAAGTTGACGGCACGGATAACAACGATTTTTGGTACGACATTCCTGCAATCAACCAAGGCGGAGTCTCGGGAATCGCAGGGGTTGTGATGCCCATCGATGCCATGGCCGAGTTCTCTGTGCAGACGGAATCCAACACGGAAAACGGGCGCGACGCAGGGGGCACATTAAACGTGATTCTCAAATCTGGAACCAATCAAGCGCATGGCACGGCGTACTATTACAACCGCAATGAGTTCTTTGCGGCCCATTCGCCGTTCTTTGTGCCTTCGCCGCAGTTCCCAAAAGCGCCGAGACTGCGCAATGAAAATTGTGGATTCACTTTGGGCGGACCGATCATCAAGAACAAAACATTCTATTTTCTCGGCTTCGAGACCCAGAACTACATTTTCGGACTCACCGGTTTGGCGACAGAACCGTCGGCTGCCTGGATACAGAATGCCCAGGCCGTGTTGGGAAAATACAACGTCCCGCAAAGCCCACTGTCCTCGACCCTGTATTCGACGCTGTGGCCGAGTTCAATCAGCGCTCTCCCCGGTACAATCAGCAATTTCTTCGCAAACGTCCCCGCGACCGGAAACAGTTACAACGGAATCCTGAAGCTGGACCGCAATTTCAGCAACAGGCACCATTTATCGCTGCATGGGTTCTGGGGGCAGGGCGACCAAATCCAGCCTCCTGGAGCAGCTTTGGTGCTGGTGGAGGCGAGTTCCAATCTTGGCTACTATTTTGAAGCCGCTCCCATCCGCGTGGAGAATTATTCCGCGGTATTGGATTCACAATTCACGTCAACGTTGACCAATCAGGTGCTCTTTGGGGTCAGCTATTTCCATCAAACATTTCACGATGCCAATAACAGTTTCAATACGAAGGTCTTGGGGCTATACTTAAGCCCGGACGCGCTCAAGAACGGACAGCCCATTCTCGGAGCTCCGAATATTGTTATTTCCGGGTTCGATCAGGTTGGCATCACCCCTCCTGAAGGCCGCACCGACGGGACCGGCCACCTGACCGACATCGTTTCATACGTTACCGGCAAGCATCAGCTGCGCTTCGGAGGCGAAGTGCGGCAGGGGCGTGTGAATGAGTTCTATTTCCGCCGCTCACTAGGAAGTTTCACGTTCGACGGCACACAAGGACCGTGGGCAGGAACGTGCCCCGCAGCTAACGCAATTTGCTCAAATACCTTGGCGCTTGCGGACTTTCTCGCCGGCGATGTGAGCACTTCCTCCATTGCTGTCGGCGATGCACAACGGCACGTTTTGGTGAATTCGTTCGCTTTCTTCGGGCAGGATGCCTGGCAAGCTACGCCAAGAGTCACGCTCAATTTCGGCCTTCGCTATGAATACGCTGGGCCGCTGCATAATGACGATCAGGATCTCGCGGTCTTTATTCCACGGAAAGGCCTACTCATACAGGGCGCCGGTGTCGGTTCCATCTACCCGGCGGATAAAAACAATTTCGCGCCGCGATTCGGCTTCGCGTATCAGCCAACGAGCGGGGATGCTTTGGTGATTCGGGGTGGGATCGGCGTCTACTACGAACAAGTTCCTATCAGCCCGCTACTGGACAATCGTCCGCCAAATGCCGCGGCTGACGGCTTGGAAGACAATCCGGCAGGTCCGCACGCCGTCGATAACTACAGCCGGAACGCCTACAACTGGCAGACAGTGCAGCAGGGCGGACAATCTATTTTTCCGAGAGTCGTCACTTGCGCTGGTCTGAACTACACTGTGGAAGCAGGCTGTGGCATTCCGAATCCAGTAGCCGGCACCAACATTTATAACGTCTTCTCCGTCAGCCGAAATTTCCGTACACCCTATTACTTCAACTACAGCTTGCAAGTGGAACGGGGTCTCGGGAAGGTCGCAATTTTGCGGCTGGGCTATGTTGGAGGGCAGGGACGCAGGCTGACGGTGACCCAAAACATTAATCAAGACGGTGCGTTTCTCGCCCAGTATCCGAACGTCGGCTCGATTAATCAGTTAAACAGCGATGTCACTTCAAACTACAACGCGCTGCAGAGCGTCCTGCAGATAAGGTCATGGCACGGCCTCACTTCCCAATTCGCCTACACTTGGGCCCATGGCCTGGACGATGCGACTGAGTTCCGTGGGGTGATTCCACTCAACAGCTTCAATTTGAAACAAGAGTATGGGAACAGCGACTTCGACACACGCAACAACTTCACCGGTTATTGGACTTACGATATTCCCGGTTCTTCGCATGGGCCCGAAATCCTCACCCACGGCTGGCAGTTGAATGGATTAATTTCGCTGCACTCCGGACAGCCGTTCAATTTTCCTGGGCCTGGCGTTTCCGGCAACCAGCGCCCCGGTTTGAATCTGGTGGCCGATCCATATAGCGGTGTTTCGCACACTTTCAGCCCAGCCACCGGTGAGCAATGGGTCAACCCAGCGGCGTTCTGCGTGCCTTCGCCGACCTGCCTCCCAAACAATCCTAACGGCGACCTCTCGCGAAATAAGTTTTACGGACCCGGCTTCGCGGACGTAGACCTCTCAGTTTTCAAGAACATCCCGATCACGGAGCGGGTCAAATTACAGCTTCGCGCGGAAATGTTTAACGTCTTCAACAGGATTAACCTCGCGACCGGCGGTGGAGCTGTAGGATCCAACGGTTTCGTGACCGATACGATTGGCGATTTCTTCGGCGGTCCGGGTATAGGACCCGGCGAACCGTTCAACATGCAGCTTGCTGCAAAAATTATTTTCTAGCAGCAAGTAATCCACTGGGACGATCAACGGGCTTGCGGTACTCAGGTCTTTGCTCCAACCCCGCAACCAAAGCGGCGGGCATATATTTTTCTTGGCGTGGCGGCTGGTATTGCCGTTGTGCCGATTGACGAACTGCTTCAGCGAGCGCGGGCTTTAGTAATTCATTTGGAACGCTGCCGCTAAGAGAGAAGTGGAATCGAGCCAAAGCCAGCTGTACGGTAACGACGGGACCTGGTTGGGGTAACGCGGTTGACGGGCGAACAAGCTAATAGGTTTAGCAAATCGACTCACCACGAGTTGCCGCAGGCCCCAACGGCGCATACCACCGGCGAAGGATTGCCGCCCTCGCGACACTCGTGCCAGAAACCGCGACCTACGGAGAATAAACGGCTGAGTGCTCTGCGCAGATTCTTAGGAAGATCGAACGCTCCTCTTCGCTGCGAAAGCCTGCTATGGGATATCCGCACAAAATATCTACGTCATGTGCGCGGGCAAATTCATGCAACAGCCGTTCCATTTCAACCGCCGCTTCCGCTTTGCCCTCCGCGTACAAGAGGGCAGAACATTCCCCGCAAGCTGCAACGCGAGGATGGTTCCCGTTCGCTGCCTTGAGCGCGGTCTCAAAGAGGGTCGTGACAGTTTTTATAAATCGAGCCGAATCGGGCTGGTCATTCACGAGAAGTTCGTAAAGCACGTCCGCAGGTTTCAGCGCGAGATAACGTTCCCGTTCAATGGCCTCAGCAACGTCGCAACCCGCGGACTCCAATCTCTGGCGAAGGGCGTTGGAATGTGAGAGGGTCGCGACCAGTATGACGGAATCACCATTCACCAGAGCGGATCGCATGAAACGAGTACAACGATCGAGGAAGGACACTTCATCGCCGTAGAATTCCACCTCGTGGGAAGGGCCGAATGTCTCATTCCGCATCGAACGCCGTGCGGGCAATTCAATGCTTTCCTCAGTGCAGGCCCGAATTGGAACTCGCGAGCCCAGAACGCCAGTGAAGTCGCGACTGGCCAGCAGAGCGCTCACAAACGTCTTTCCCGACATTAGCGCTTCCACCGCAGTGAGCAGATCGTTTTCAGCGTCGGACTTGACGACGTAACCGAGTCCACCAGCGTCCAGGGCGGCCAGTGCTACATCGAAATCAAGGTCCTGGCTTACGAAAAGAATCTTGGATTCGGGGGAAAGCCCGCGAATTCTCGCGGCAGCTTTGATGCCGCTCAGCTCCGGCAGGTTGACGTCCATCAGAATTAGATCGGGATGCAGCTCGGCTGCTTTCAGAACTGCTTCCCGGCCGTCGGACGCGCACCCGACAACTCGCAAGGCAGGATTTTCCCCGAGCTTCGAGACTAGGTAATTCCGCCAGGGGACAAAATCATCGACCACGAGAACAAGAATTGGAGTCCTAATATCTATCCCCCGACCGAAAGTCCAGAACTACTCGGAACACCGTAATCCCGAATTAGTTGCGCAACCCTCGAATTATGCCATGAGGCATCATTTCTTTCGTTGCTTGTGAGCAATCCCGGAATAGCGCCGTAGCAACTAACCAAGACCTCCTTGCCGTAAGTGCAACTGAGACTCGATGCCCGGTCGCACATCTATCGGACATCTCTCCGAGCAGAAACGAGGCCGGTGCGCTGTAGGTGTTCCTTGGCTGTGTCAGCCGTTTCCAGCTTCGTGCCCGTTTAAGTCGACCATGGCAGCACCAACACTCTCTACCCTCACAGATCCCACCGTGCAGATCAACTCTTCAATCGTCGGATTCATAAGGTCCAGCAACTCCAACAACTCTTGCCAGCGCCGACTCGCCCAGGGAGCTAACGCCAGCTTTTCTAACTGTGCTCGCCCTTGTGCAGTGAACAGTTATTTCTTCCAGCGATACCCCTCGTTCATGGACAGAAAGAAGACACCCCATGTCATCTCAAAGCGGGAGACTGGAATTACAGGATGTATCAACAGTTCAGTGCTGTCGGTTCGGGGTGATCCGGCGTAGCGCAATGTTCCTCTTTTTCAACGCTTCACTGGCAATTCTTACACTTCCAACGCATCGGACAAACAGTTACACACAATCGCGCAAACTCCACGCTTAGGTGAAAGGTGAAAGGTGATGCGATGAGATCCCCGCGATTCCAACCGCCCGTTTTCACGGCTCCTGAGAGGTCTCTCGCGGCTCTTCTACTGCCAGCTCATCCGCGCTGGACGATAGTGATTGCTTCGAAGTGTCTGGTTTCTGTCGCAGCACTCGCCAGTTCCGACGAACCCAAGCTCGGTCGGCTTTCAAAGCCGCAGACGCTTTCATTTTTCGACCTCGTCCAGGTGTGGCAAAACGAAAAACCGGAAAACGCCGTTGCGGATCAAGTGGACGGACTCCTTCCACGCCGTTCGTAAGCACTGAAGCCTACCGGGACGCTAGGAAATCCATAGGCGGGTACGACGATGCGATTTGAGGTGGCGAACGTCTTGAGGAAGCTGATAATTTTGGGAATCTTGGGCTATTTGTATTGCCCGGCTCCGGTGACTGCGCAGACTGCTCCTGCTGACATCCTGGATTGGCAAGAGGTGGGGCCTTCGAAATCCCCGTACCTGGTATTTGTTGACGAGCCTTTGGCGCACCCGACAATTGCGGCGGTAGACTCCGCGAAACCGCCGAACCTCACCATTCCGCTTGCGTTCGAAAGACCAGTGGACAACGTGTTCGTGTTGGCGAGCCTCTCCAGTGCGGCCGCGACGAATCCGTACGACAGGCCGGCATCGGGCACGAAGTTTCGCTGGTGGCCTTCGTTCGGAGAGTCACTGTTGTACACCGGGATTATGCACACGTTTGACATCACGACGGAGGCCGGAACGCGTGATGCACTGAATGGTCCTTTGTTGAAGGACTATTTACGATCCGTGGGGGAGTTGCGCGGCTGGAGTGACAACGATCATTTCATGGCGCCCTACGTTGGCCATCCCATCGAAGGATCCATATTCGGTTTCATCGAGCGGCAGAACGATCCCAAGTTCAAGCAGGTGCAGTTGGGAGACGGCCGGGAGTACTGGGTGAGCCTGCTGCGATCCCTGGCGTTCTCGGCAGCGTGGCACACGCAATGGAAGATTGGACCAATCAGCGAGGCTTCCATCGGCAATGTGATGCTGCATGCTTCGCCGGGATTTATCACGCTGGTGGATACGCCAACGCTGGGATTTGTCACCATGCTCGCAGAAGATGCCGCGGATCGGTATCTGATTGTGGGGCTGGAAAACCGGAGCACGAATCGCGCGATGATAATTCTGGCGCGTAGTTTTTTGAATCCCGGGCGCACGTTCGCCAACATAATGGCTTTCAAGCCGCCGTGGGATCGCAGCACCCGGATGGGACTGTTCGGTGAGAACTACGAGATCCGCCAGGACATGGTAAAGGAATACAAGGAAGGATCGAGGCAGAAGCTTTTTGAATATCACAAGCCGCCTGTCGATCCAGATGAAGAGATGAAGAAGTATCCGCTGGAAGCGCCGATAGAATTGACGGCTTATCCGTATTACGAAAGCTTTCTGGGAGGCGGAAGCTGCGTGGGTGGGGGCGGTTCAGGAGCTGCGCGAGTGAACCCGCAACTGCAAGTGATCGCCCTAGTGGACGGATGCCTGATCATGCACATGCCGGCGTATAACATCAGCGGGGATTCGTTGTTTTATGGCGGCGGAATGCGTTGGACGCCACTGGCGTCGCATCACTGGTCACCGTATACGCAAGTGGTTTTCGGCGGGAGGAAAGTGACGCAGGAAGTGGACAACCCCCAGCTAAGAAAGCAGCTGATGGATGAGTGGAACAACGGCGCCGGGACGCTGGGGCACTATCCGATGCGTAGCGCGTGGTCGGTGGAAACTTCTCAGAACGGTCCTAGCATGCGGATGGGCGGCGGATTGGACTGGGTGATCACGCGGCCGTTCGCGTGGCGATTGATCAATATGGAGTACACACATTCGTGGATGCCTAATGTGAACTCGCAGCCGACGGTGCCGGCGGCGGATGCGATCCGGCCGCAGAATGGGTTCATTATATCCACTTCGGCAGTAGTACGCATCGGCACGTGGTAAGGACGAGTGGGCGATTGCGGGGACGTGTGCGGACTACTGGAAGCACGGCTCGGTCGGTTGTCCAGCATGGGAAACGTCAAGCCACAAAAACACTTATCGCATCAGAACACCAGCTTCCATGCGTGCTTCACGAGCTCCGCGAGCGGGAATACGATCAAGAGCAATGGCAAGAAAGGGCCGGCGGCGCAGGCGAACAGATTGAGCAAAACCTTTCGGTCGATAAGAAAGATTCTCATCCGTTGCATCACGTTAAAACTGGTCGAAAGGTCGGCCAAGCTTTGGATGTCTACACTCCCGAGCAAAGTCTCTTCCGGCGAAGCATTGCTTCTGAGCCATTTCGCGTCAAACGATTGCACGTAGTCCATGGAGAGCGCTCCAAACTCGATTTGCCCCCGCTTCTTGACCTGGTAAAGCCTGGGAGTGAATAAAAGAAGCGGACAGGCAAAGACGGCAACCAGGAGCAGGAGAAGGACGTAGATGATGCCTTCCTGCGAGCGAAGCGTTTCGCCTTCGAAAATCATCCGATTTGCGATGCTGCCTGCGGCAGCCGCGGAAAATGCAAATATCACGATGCCAAAAACAGTCTGCGCTTTGGACACAAATCCCAGGCCGCCGGAAAGATCCGGGTGAATTGGAACCAGCCTTAGATCCAGCTTATTGATTTGCCAGAGACAGCGAGTCCAGACAAGTAACCTCCACAGCCATCTGCCGAGAAAGAAATTCAAGATCGCAAGGCTGACGTGAAACCACCAACCTGCAGCCGTAAAAAGCCTCTCTTGAGATCCCCGGACCGAGTACCAGTCGGAACTGGTTGTGTCGATCCAACCGTGCCTGCTTAGTGCGACAAAAGCCTGAATGACAACGATCACGAGGATGACAGCTTCGGCTGGCGAAGAATTAAGCAACTTCGAGGTGCCTCGAAGGGCCGATAGGAAGCGAGGTAATTGCTCCGGTGCGATGAGATTGGAACGAACAAATTGCTTGATCGCCGTGCGGAATTTCGCGTCGGCGAATGTGTCGCCAAGGACGAGGACGGGGAGGGCAATCAGCAGGCGTGCCTGTGCTGCGGCGTCGTGAAGAAAGGGGATGCGCACGTGCGTGCCCGTTGCCGTGCCTTGCCAGATTGACAGGAGAAGCAGGGGGAGCCATGCGACCGCACAAAACGCTATTGCCATCCGAGCGTATGACCCGCCTGTGATCAGACGGGCGCTCACCATCAAACGGTAAACCGGGCCTCCTTTGACGAGAGAGAAATCGCCGAGCTCCGCTGAGTCGGTGGGTTCCACACAGCCTCCATCTCTTCACTGAGATTGCCGAAATATGCCAGACACGCCCCGGAACGGGCGGAATGCGATTCTCGCACGTGGCCGTTACCACCGACGAAGTTACTTGGATGGAACTGGCGTGTATTGCGTCACGAGTGACTCCTCGTGAGGAAGTCTCTGCGAACCTGGGCGCGTGCGAAATTGGAAAAATCTACGCATGGCACAGGTAAAACTACCAGCGGGTCAGTTCGACCTATTTCGCTCGAGGAGGGAACGACTTAAACGTCTTGGATACGATTTGTTCCACCTGCTTTTCCATATCTTTCACGCCTTTGTGTGGGTCGCGGATTTTCTTCGTTGCCGTGGCGGTCCGACTTCGCGTCGACGAGCTGAAAGGTGACATGGCCATCCACGGAGTACCAGACGTTCTGGGGGATTCCGTAAACAGGTCCCTGGGGCTCGTTCAGGCGCGGAGCGGGAGTCGCATGAAAGCCCTCGACTTCAGCCGTTAAATCCGCGGCACCGGCTTCGTAGGAGATGAAGAAATCAGGATTGGAAGAATCCTCGACGAAACCCTTGTCCCTCAAGTTGCGATTAACGTCCTGGACGATCTTCTGATCAATCAGCTCGTCGTTCTGCTTGCTCTGGCGCGTGACGATGTGATTCTCACGCCAAGCGTAGCGTTTGTGATTTGCGAAATCGAAGCTCTTGTCAAAATTGGCGGTGACCTTTTGCGCTGCGAGAGTTGCGCAGATTAGCAGAAAGCCGACTGCGATCCCGAGCTGCGCTATTCTAGACCTTCTCAGAATGTCTTCTCCGTTGTGACAGCTGTTGCTGTCCTCACGACCGCTCGACTCGAGATGAGCTTCAAGTGGAACCTGAGCCCACCCCCGCCGCTGGGAAGGAATTTTTGACTGCCGTACAATTGCTGCCCTCCGGGAATGGCCTCGCCGACCCGACCGAACACAACCAGGCCAAATCTCTTCGGCAATTCACGGTACTCTGATTGTGTCGTGACCTGATAGCGAGTGAAATATTCGCCGGCTATGTATCCTCGCAATTGATTGCTGTTTCCATAGACGCAGTTTCCGCAGCAGGGTGCGCTCCCACTTGTTGCCTAATGCTTTGGAAAAGAAGGTCCGACGTGAAAGCGACATCGGTTCCGCCGATGGGATAAAAGCGGTTAAGGCTGGTATCGCGGGTCAACTGTGCGCCGAGAGCCGTGAGGGTCGTGTGGAGTCCGGTATCGGGCGGAATCGGGAAATTGGAGTCACTATTCGGCCTGATAGAAAGAAACGAGCGCCCTGTTATAAATCGCGGGCCCAGGAAAGATCTCCAGCCAACTCGGCGCAAGCGTTCCGCAAAGAAGGCTTGGCCAGTCTGATTTAGAGGTAGCTTTGAATTCGCACTGCCACGGCTGTATATGTCGTTGTTTACATTTCCGCGGGCGAACCCCGCCGTAATCCGATCCCTGTTCCCCTTCAGATCGAGTTGTCCGCCAACCGCGAATCCTCGGCTGCCGTTGTTCGTACCGAGGCCGGCTGCGCCGATGACGGAAGAAGGAGAAACCTGGTGCTTCGTGCTAACGGGAAAAATATAGGCGAGCACCGGCGCAATACCGGCACCGAGAGCGGGGCTTGAAATGGGAAGAGGTGCGACCATGAACGCGCCTCGCGCGACTCGCTTCTTCTTTTCGGCTGATTTACTGTCAGCCGCGGCAGGAGGTGGTGATTGCTTGTTCGGACCGCTCGCCTTTGGCGAGTCAGTTTCCGTCTGCGATACGGGTTGTGCTTGTAGTTCTTCGACGCGTTGTTCCTGCCGAGCAAAACACGCCGGGTTGAATGCGACGTACGCTCCAACGATTAGCAGCACGCAAAGAATACTTGCGGCCAATGACTTGGAGTGCCCGGCTTCGGATTTTCGAGGAGCTGTGCCTTTGATTCGCATGTGTTCCGCTCCCCAGGTTAACGTCGCAATCTTCCGAAGACGTGGCAGACATATTCGGCGTCCGCACATCGACCCGGATACCGCGAAACGAAAACGCCGAGAGGCAATTGCGATAAAACTAGCCAACTACGGTGCCGCCGGCGCCGCTGGTCCCGATGGAGAGGCCTCGAGCTTGGGAATGCGGAACGTATAGGAGCCGCCAAAGACGAACGTGCGTCCCTGCGGCCGAGCAAGCGCCCGGTATTCATCTTCGAATTTGAAGAAGAAATTCAGTGCCTTGGCGGGAAGGATGAAGTTGGTCTGAAAACCGATGCCGTGAACCGAATAGTACGGCAACGCACTCGCCGGCACACTGGGGGCGGCCAGACCGCCATTGTCGCTGACTTGCCACTGGTCGTACCCGATCACGCCGAGTTGGAGCAGCCTACTAAAATCTTTCTTCAGAGGAAGAACCTGCCCCAGTCCCCACTCGGTCGTGAAAGTCTGTCCCGGAGTGGCGTTGGTTCCCTGGCCCGTAGTTTTGCTTCCGTGAATCTCCCAGTCGGTGAAAAGATTAGCAGTGGTGCCCCTGTTTTTGGTCAGGTAAAAAGTGCTGCCCGTTATAATGTGATTTCCCCAATAGCCCGAACCAACGTTGTCAGAGGCACCGGGTGTATAGCGTCCCGTGGGGGCCATAAAGGCATATCCCGCATAGAAGTCCACACGTTTTAAGTTCCAACCAAGCGTCACAGGCTGGACCCACGTATCCGCGAGTCCAACACCGCCTGCCTCGAGTGCAAGATTCGGAAAATTGAAGGCACCCAGTGTAAGCGAGCCGTTCGCAAATGTCGGTGCGACCATAAACGCAAGCTTGGCGCCGAAAAGCTTGAACTTCGGTACATAGTAGAAAACGTTAGCCACCGCCCATATGTCATAAGAGCCAGTTAGGGGAACGGAGTTCCCATTGGAGTTCTTGAGCGTATCCGCTGAGTAGTTGATCGTCATGTTCGCGTACGTGAATCCAGGGTCAGGAAGCACACCCGCGTTTAGGCCCTGCTGTCCGGGGATGTATTGCCCCTTTTGCTGTCCTTGGACCGGAAGGACCCCGAATATGAACACGCAAATCAAAACTGCCAGACCCGACTTGGTCGACAAGGCGTACCCCCGGTGCTGAACTTGGTCAACTTTGCAGACAGTTTTCTAGCAGTCCGGCTGGGTGCGGAGTATTGTCAAAAATAACGCTCGTCCCGAGTAAAATTACCCGCAGTGCGAGCGGCGGCCGGCGGCGGTCGAAAGTGCCAGGCCGCGGTCATTCTTTCCGCAGGATTTATCCTCGCTTGACCATCTTAATATTTGGGAAGTGCCGATTGGTTCGTGTCCTTTCTTCGTCCTGACGCAAGGTGCGCGAGATTGGCTCAAAACACCAGGCTACAGCGAATTGGTCTTGTATAGCCCGACGGCCACTTGAGACTGAACCGCCGCAGGAGCCGACACCGACGCATCTGACGAACCTTGGTGTCTGGCATGAACTTTTTCGGGTCATTTCTTGGCAGTTTTGACAATTCCCTTTCATCCTGACGCGGAGGATATTTCCGTCACGTTGTTCCTCGGGGTCTACACCTGCGTCAGAAATTCTGACGCGAGTTGGTCAGGTCGCCGAGCAGCGCCCCGGTAAGGGGCAAACGGTTCATAAACGCGGCGTCCGCTGCCGTCGTCAACTAAATGTTTGAATGACGCATGACTCGGTCGCGATTGAACCGCAACTCGACTTCTAGGAGGAAGTATGAAGAGTTATAAGTTTCTGCTGGGCTGGCTTGTTGCGCTGGGCGCGCTAGGATTCGGGGTGCGGAATGTTCATTCTCAGGACAAAGCTGGCGCTTCGGGCACCGTCCAGGTTCACATGGTCATTACTGATGAATCGGTTCGCGGCGACGGTGAGGTTCCCATCCTGCGCCCGGAAAACGTGCAGATAAAGCAAGGAAAGACGCCGGTCAAGGTGGACCATTTGATTCCTGCCCGCGGGGAAAATGCCGCGCTTCAGTTTTTTATTTTGATTGACGACACTTGCGACACGAGCATCGGAAACAGCCTCAACGACATTCGCGATTTCGTCAACGCACAGCCCGCGACGACGGTTGTCGGCGTGGGTTACATGTCCAACACCACCATCCAGATCGTGCAAAACTTCACGGCCGATCACGCCGCGGCGGCTAAGGCCATCCGTTTGCCCCGTGGAAGTTTGTCCTCCATGGATAGTCCCTACTTGTCGCTCATCAGTTTGATCAAGGGTTGGCCCGAGCAGAAAGTCCGTCGTGAAGTTCTGATGGTGACTGACGGTATTGACCGGCTGCGCGGTCAAGGTACGTCCAGCACCTACTTGCCCACCTACGGGCGTGCCTATCGAGGTATGTCATCTACTATGTCCAGCGGCATGTCTACCTTGAGCGTGGACGCGGATCCCGCCAGCTCTGCAGCCCAGCGCTATGGCGTGATTGTTCATGGAATTTACGCTACCGGTGTTGGACGCAGCGGCCGAAACAGCTGGGAAGTGCAGCTCGGGCAAGGGGGCGTGGCCCAGGTCAGCGAAGAGTCTGGCGGAGAATATTTCTCGCTTGGTAATCAGAACCTCGTGAGCTTCAAGCCTTACCTTGACCGACTCCAGCAGGTTCTCAATAATCAGTACTACCTAGTTTTCCAAGCTACCCCGAAAAAGAAGTCTGGGCTGCAGCGCGTCGGAATTTCAACGTCACTGGAGGATATTGAGATCGCCGCAGCCGATAACGTCTGGGTTCCCGTTGCAGGTGACACCAATGATGACAAAAAGTAATTCGCCCGGCCAGCGCCATTGAATGACGCCTTCGCTGTGAGCGGCATCGAGCGCATCGGAGACCTCCATGGCGATGAACGAACGCCCTTCGTGGGTCCCCATTTAATAGATGGTGCAGATGTTCGGGTGATCGACCGCAGATGCGCATCGTGCTTCGCGGCGAAGACGTTCCAAGGCAAGCGGGACTTGGGCTGCGTTTTCGAGCAGGAACTTTGAGGCGACGAACCGGCCGAGTTCATTGTCCTGCGCTTTGTACACTACGCCCAAACCCCCGGTTCCTATTTCCTCCAGGACAAAGGTAGCGCGCAACGGTTTGTCCGGTAGCAGAAGGGGGTTTTGAGCCACACCCGAGGTTACGGCTGGAGCTATCCAGTGCATAGTGGTAATAATGACAGTTGCCGTTACTGCTGCCATGATTGTCAACTAAATGCAGTATCCGCGCGATGTTCGGGCGCCCAGTTGCAAATTTGACCCGCAAAGAATCGGGGGTCTTTTTCAGTATCGGTACGTTCGAGTCACGCGTGATCCCACCGCTCATTCAACCGACTCGCCGTCAGGAAGGCTTCTCGTGGCATTCGTACGGAGAAGGGAAACCCGCTATTGCCGTGCTGGGGTCCAACTCTGATCGGGATTGAACTCGGTCATTGCGGCTGCTGTCTGCGTCGTAGCAGTGCCCAAATCCTTCTGCAGCAGCACGCCGTCCTGGTTGATGATGAATGTCATCACGCCGGAGTTGCGGTATTCAGCGGGATAGGCGACGAAGGCGAAGCCGCCTGTCATTTTTCCATTGACGACGTAGTCCTTCGCGCCGCCGGGCGCGTTACTGCCTTGCTGAGTGAGCATACGGAAGTAGTAGCCATGGAACGGCACATGCGCGTCTGGCTTCACATTGTAGCCTTCATTGGTGGCATAGACCGCCATCGGACCGAGCGGACTCTTGGGTTGACCCTCCGGCGACTCCCAGTACAAACCGTTCTGCTTGCCGCTGTCACTGATGAACTTCGCAGCGAACTGGCCGGTGCTTCCGTCGTCGTGGCGCATTGAGAAGTACTCAGCCTCGGCGTCAACCAGCGCGTTGCACACGTCCATGACAGCGAGTTCGTTACGGCCGATACGGCGCATCAGAATCTCTTCCCTTCCCGCAGCCACGTCGAAGTACCACTGTCCGGCGGCATTCTTCTTTAGTGGTATTGGGAACGGAAAATTGTCTGCTCCAAGCAGCAAGGTTTGGGAGCCATCGGGCATCTTGCGCCAACGATGCATCACGTTATAGGCAGCGATAACTTGGTCGGTGGTATTCTTGTCCTGCACGGGGTCGCCGGTCATAACGATGTCTTTCGAGTCCGGACCAAACACGGCGATCACCGCATTCGGATCGCCTGACTTGGCCGCCATCAACAGCCCGTTGCCCGCGTCGTCTGGCGAAGCAAACATCTGGTAAGCAGGCTTAGCGGGCTTGCTGCATCCGGCAAACAGAGTGAGCGTCCCCAAAATAATGACGCGACCCAGAATAGTGGTCCTGCGGGCTGCTCGAGACACAGAGATCCTCCAAACTTGAACTTTCAGCACTTCATCAACACACAGAAATTGAGCTAGCTTGCATCTATCTCGATGGCGTTGAGATCACCTGCGATGACCGTAGCTCGACGAACCGCGGGCGCTGGAAGCCCGCGAACTCCATCCGCCGCCTCCGCTGCTCATCGCCGAAGACCCGCTGCTCTTTTCCTGCCCGCCCCAGCCACTGGAACTGGATTTGTTGTAGCTGGACGGGCTTCCGCTCTTCTGGTCCCAACCGCTGCCGGTGTTGCTGTAGGTTTTGCCGTTTGCCGCCGCATATTTGTCGCCATTCGCGGTTTGGCCCACGGCGGCGCTGTTGCCGTACTTGCCCGTCGCGCCATAGGCCGAGGCGCCGCTCGAGCTGTGCATCTGCCCCGTTGTTCCGTTAGCGTTCGTCTGATGCTGGCTGTCTACGGTGGTTCCATTTTTCGAAGCGGTCGAGGCCCCATAGCTGCCATACGCATTGGACCCTTGCACTGTCGAGGCAGAGGCCCCGGTCCTTGGGTTGTACGCTTGACCGGCACTTACGCTGCCGTAACCGTTCGAAGCCGTGCCGCCACGCGCGTAAGTCCCGGTGGACGGGTTGTAGCCATTTGATGCGTGGGCGCTGCCGCCGTAGGCTCCATATGCAGAAGCACTGGAGCCGTAATATCCGCCATGCCACGCACTGTTTCCGTAATACGCGCCGCCGTGATAGACCACCGTCGTACTGCCGTGCCATCCACAGTTCCAACTGCTGTATCCCCAGGCGTAAGAGCCGCCGGCCATCATCGCGCCGACCGCAATGCCGACGCCAAAGGCCACGACTGCGGCACCGGCAGGAGGCGGAACGTAAACGTATGCCGGAACCACGTAAGGATAGCCATATACCACTGCGGGGTTGTACATAGGAACGTAAACCACTTGCGGGTTCACCGGTTGAATCACGATCACTTGCGGCGACTGTTGCACGACGGCGAGTTGCGTTGATGATTTCAAGTTGCCGGCCGCGTATGCTTTCGCACGCAATACCTGGATGGCCGTCATCACGTCGGCTGACTGAGTGTGATACGCCTCTCCCAGCGATGAAGTCCAAGTCAGGTTTTTCGCCATGTTACCAAGCACGGAGGGAAATTGTGTTAGCGCCTTCACGGCGGGATCCCACGGTTGTCCATCAACGGCCGCCATCAAGGCTGAGCCGGTCAGATTGCTGTGGTACTGATACCAGCTTTCAGCTGCGGCAATCTGATCCGGAAAGGTCGCAGCGCCAAGGACCTGCGCTACGAGGGAGTCCGGATAGAGGGCGATCGGCGCCGCCAGTTGTTGCAACTCGTCCGCAGTAAGCGGCACGCCTTGTCCCGAATACCCCGATTGACCTCCAGCTTCGAATGGCGTAGCGCCAACGAATAGCAGAATGGATAGCGCGGAAGACAGAAACTGTTTCGTAAAGATGTTGATCATTTTCTTCTCTCCGTTCAAGACGAGTCGCCGGACAGTGGTGGAGCTTGTGTTCCCATTGGAATGGCGGCCTGGGGAAAAAATTAGGATCGTGTTTCTGTGCGTCCTCTCCAATCGCCGGGCTCGTTCTCCAGCCTTGACCTCATACCTGGGCAAATTCGATATAGCCGTTGGCACTGTGCAGATAATTTTCACCTGTTCTATGGTGTCACTCGCGGTCACCTGCTGCCATTGTCAGAATTGACAGGGTATGGGGCAGCGGTCCAAGAAGTTATGTCAGGCAATCGGTTTGTCAGTCAGCATTTGACCGACTTAAGGCGTCACCCGCTCGCCTAAAGCGCTCTCGTGCGAATTCGGGCGAGATCGCTAGAATGCTACGGTAACGGATTCATTTGCTCTCCCTGGCCGCGAACGGGGTACCAGACGTTACCTCGGCCCGTTTCTTTTGGTGTCGTACTCCGTAATTGCGCTGGAGCAAGTTCCAGGTTGCTTGGTCGCAACGACGTAGTCATTTCCGCATGTGAAACTCTGACTTCCGAAATTGCTTCCGCTTTGGCGGTATGTCAATTCGATCCAGAACTCTGAACCAAGACGGCTACTGGCCCTTCCAGGAGTTGCAGATGGTCGAAAGTCAATGGCGGGCCTTATACAGAGCCGCGATTCTTGAGCTTGATCCGAAGCGACTGCAAGCTCGAGTGAAAGCAGCGGAGGATGCCATCCATGCGCGGGCATCGAGTGAGGCCCGGGTTTCTCGCGACGAGCGAAGAGAAATGAACGACGCGTTGTCCACGTTGCGAATTTTGAAACGCAAGCAGTCTTAGCGGTCCGCGGTTGAAGTGGCAGGGCGCCAGAAGCCATGTGCCATTAGTAATGACCAATGCTAGAATTGAGCCGCGGAGGAGGCTCAATGCCTTGCAAGAAGTGCGCATCCAGCAACGAGCGGAGCTTTAAATCGGAAATGACTCTTGCTTTCCGCGAACTTGAAAATGTGAATCGAGCCCCGCTGTATGTCAGCCAAGATATTTCGGTATGTCTGGACTGTGGCCACATAGAACTTACCTTGCCTCCGGCGAAATTGGAGCAGCTCAAACAAGAAGCGCTGAAGCAGCAGCCGAAGGGCCGCTCCGCTAACTAGGCTCCAACGGTTCACGATTCAAATGAACGTCTCGAACGGCCAGCAGACATTCCCATCAGTTTCAATTGCGAGCGGCCGACCCGACCCGCCCGTCAAATGATTTTTTCCTTCTCCAATTCTTGAACGATCAGTTTCGCAATCGCATCGATAGCCTTCAGCGGTGACTGAGGGTTAACCGTGTTGCTGGTTCCGGTCCAGATGAGCTCCCCATCGGGCTTTGCCGCGGAATAAAAATTGGTTTCGATTTGCGCGGTCTTGTCCACGCGCAGATAGTCGGGGGAATAGACCACCGGGTAGATGGCGCCGTAATAGCCGTAAAACGTGCCGTAGTACGGATAGGGCGCGTAAGCCTGCCCCGGGATATAGGTGACGGTCTTATCCACTTTTATTAGCCTGGAGGCCAAGATGGCATCAATGTTTTGCCCACGAACGACATCCCTCAATTGGTTCACATCGATAGGCGTCGAACCGGGTCTGGGGAGCAGCGAATAGCTGGGAATGGCATGAACACCCGGTCGGGTTATCGCCGTTGAGAGCTGATCTTCAAACTCCGCTCGATTTTCGACTTTGCCGTTTATGCCCAGCACCAGAATGTTCTGGAAACCCGCACCGGAGTAAGCGGGGTTCTTCCAGGTGAATACGAACTTCGTGGATTTGCCGTTCAAAAATGTGAAACCAGCCAATACCACTAGAGTCAGGACCGCGCGTTTTCTCAAGCTATCTCTCCCCGTCTCGTGGCGAGCACGGTTACGAAAGCTCCCTCTGCCTGCCCCCAGCCTCGATGAGGCTTCGATTCTGGCACCAGCAACAAGGGGTTCAATTGTCATAAATGACAGATTGAGGATGCGCATGTGATGCCCGATCGTACGACCCAGCGACTTGGAAACCGTCTAGAAAGACCAACCGATCCCCGAGCTCACCCCCAGCTCATTTCGTCTTGCGGTCATCGGGGGCCTACTATCGAAGTTGTCCCAGAAGGTGAAGGCAAAATGAAAATTGTTGATCAGTTTGATGTCAATCGAATTATTGGTGGTTACGCGAACACGACCGGTGTCGGAAAGACCCGGAAATACCAACAGTTGAGAATTGAATTCGCCGACCTTAAAGCGAACCAGGCTGTATTGCAATCCCAGCAAGCCCTCCACATCCTGATCCGACGGCCGTCCGGCGGAAGTGTCAAACGACTCGTTAATAAAGGCAACGCCGGCCAACCAGGAAAAGTTGCTGTTGGCGGTGCGTTTGAAGTAGTGCCCGTAGCCGCCACCCAGCGTCGTGCGCAGCGTCAGATCCTGCTGGCTGCTGTGCAGAAAATCGGACAGAGCCAGGAGGTAGGAATTTCTGTTCAGAAACTTGGCAAAGGTGGTCTGCAAGTCTTGACGATTTGTCTTGGACGCTCCTGCCTGGCCGCCAAACGTGGAGTCGTAAGCGGTCGCCGCCTCCCACGCAGCAGTCCGATACGCGGCATTGGTGTTGACGTTCAGTGCCGTCTGGCTATTGCCGCTGGAAAAGCTGTAACCAAGGTCAAGAGAGCCCTGCAACTGCCGCCAAAACGTGGGCTTTTTAGTGTCAATCCTTACGACGGTATCTGCCGGGACGTGCACTTCCTCCGCCGCTTCCTGAATCAGAAAATCGTGGTCCTGCGCTTTTTCGCCTGAAACTTTTTCAATTTTCCCCTCGAGTCTCTTACCGTTGTTCAAGATAATCCGGTAGGTGGCGGTGCTCTGCACCGAGTGCACTTGATTCCAATCGAGGCCAATACTACCGGCCACGTAATCCGTCTCGACGTAGAGCAAGCCGCTCTCCAGCCGCTTTACTTCCCCGGTGAAACGGTCGCCGTTGTTCATGATGACTACGTCTTTTCGTTTGGCGTGCGCTGGAAAACACAGACATGCCGCGAAAAGCGGAATCATCAAGAGGCGGCTGGCGCGAGAGAACGCAAGAATTCGCATGATCATTTTTTGACTCCTAGCAAACTGCGAAGTCGCCAGTGAATCCGAACGTGCGGTTTACAGGCAGCCGAGCGCTCCAGCGGGCGCCAGGTGCAGACTATATTTGGGCGGGTGCCGCAAATTCTATGCAGCGGCGGTGCTGGTGTGTACACCTGTTTCCCCGGCATGATTCTTCCGAGATGCGAAAACGGAGAGGATACAGCCGGCGGGGATGATTTGCGAGCTTCCAATGAATCCGTCCGCCGCTCCCCCGTCGACAGAGAACTCCAGCCCTGCGATGGCATCTCGCTGCGTCAAAACGCTTCGCCAACGCCCAAACCAAAGGTGTGGCCGTCCCTGCCCTGGGCGATGTCCGCTCGAAGATTGACGTGGTACTTCTTGCTTAACTCGTATCGCAGTCCGCCGCCTCCGGCGGGCAGGAAGCGGCTGCTTTGCAGAACTTGCAATGGTTGACTCCCGGCGGGGATGACGCCACCAAGTCCGCCGAACACGACCAGGCCAAACCGCTTCGGCAAGACCAGGCGATATTCCAATTGGGTTGCGAGCGAGAAGCGAGTGAAGTATCTGCCCGCCGTGTATCCTCGCAATTCGTTGCTGGTGCCATAGATGCAGTTCCCATAGAACGGGGGGGCTCCGCCGGTTCCGCAGAAATAGGCGTCGTACGCGAGGACTTGTTTCTCACTTAAGCTCCAATATTTGTCGAACTCAGATCGGTATGATTGGAAGGAGTACTTGCTGTCTAGCGCCTGGGAAAAGAAATCGGACGTGAAGGTAAAGAAAGTGCCGCTGAGCGGGTAGAAGTGGTTGGGGCGTGTATCGCGGCTCACGCGTGCACCGATAGCTGTGAGATTGCTGTGCAGACCGACTTCCGGGGGAATTGGGACCGTACTGCCGCTATTTGGCACGATCGTAACAAATGAACGCCCAGTTATAAATCGAGGGCCCACAAATATTTTCCATCCGACACGGCGGAGGACCTCGCCAAAGAACGCCTGACCGGTTTGTTGCAGAGGGAGCTTGAGGTTCGCGGCAATGCCAGTGCCGTAGATGTTGTAGTCCACGTTGCCATGGACGTAACCCGATGTGACCTCCCAGGTATTCTGCTTCAGGAAGAGTTGTCCGCCGACGGCAAAGCCGCGACTGCCATTGTCCGTGATCAGGCCAGCCGCGCCGATGGTGGATGGCGGAGAGACCTTGTCGTTCTTGCTAAACGGGAAGATATAGCCAAGCACCGGCACAATACCTGAGCCTATAGCGGGACTCGATATGGGAAGAGGCGCAACTACGAATGCTCCGCGACCGCCGAGCTTCTTCTTTTTCTTCGGCGGTGGCTCGGGATTCGCAGGCGCAGTTGACTGCGGGTCTTGCCCTGGCGCCTGCGGCGAATTCTCCTGTGAGGCTGCAGGAGCCAACGACTGCTCCACCGCCGGATTTTGCTGAGCGAGACAGGGAATGCTGCTTGAGAGACATCCGAGACAGAGGAGCAAAACGTTCCGGTAACGCCTGGGCCAAGTCGCCGCTCCGCGGCCAAACTCGGATCTTCGTGCAGTGCTGCTGGCAATTTCCATAGGATCGGCTTTAGTGGAAGCAGCTCGTCATGGGCGCACGCAGCCCGTTGCAAGCTAGTGGTTACCCGAAGATAGTCGGAGACAACCGGCACCGTTGAATATTGTCAAAACTACCAGTTCTATTTGAAGGCACAGGCGGGTTGATCTGAATTCAGCGGGTTCAGCAGATTAACGGCTGGCACGCCGCAGCGAAGTGAAAGGAACGGAATTTAGCAGGAGCAGCGGCGGCGCCTACCTTCACCTGTAAGTTCTGACAATTGAGCAGGCGTGCCCCCCGACGTACGGTAGGACCGCTTGCCAAGCGATTCGGCGCCTGCGTCGCGACTGCGGTGTGGTAAAACTGGACGTTCGGAGAATCGGATTACAGAAATAGCCGACGGCGACTGTCGTTCAAATCTTACGGGTATCAACTCGAAGGAGAGAACATTTGAAACCTCTTCCCAATTCGATGTCGAGTGCGAAGCGAGATACACAGGAGATCACTACAGGGGAGTTCCCCTCTCCTGATGCGAGCGTCGAAGCCCGCATACCTCAAAGGAGTTGCTCTCGGCGGGGCTTTCTGCAGAAAGCCGCGGGAGGGACGCTGGCTGGCATGCTCACGGCGGCTGGCATGGAGTGCGCTGCCCCGAATTCTGCTCAGGCTCAGAGTGTGCTTAGCCCGGACGCCGCGCTCCAGGAACTAATGAATGGGAATCAACGCTTCACGTCAGACCATCTGACTTCGTTCGAGGCAGACCTTCGGATCCTCAAACAAAACACCGAAGAAAAGCAGGAGCCATTCGCGGCAGTGCTTTCTTGTGCCGATTCCCGCGTGCCTGTTGAGTTGGTTTTCGATCAAACGATAGGTCATATCTTTGTTGCGCGGGTCGCCGGCAACGTCGCCACCTCTGAGATTATCGCCAGCCTCGAATATGGCGCCGCGGTGTTAGGCACAAAAGTGATCTTGGTAATGGGACACGGCAACTGCGGCGCGGTGAAGGCCACGATTCAAGCGAAGGAAGTCCCCGGACAGATCAGCGCTCTGTATCCACATATTCAGCCTGCCGTAAACCAGGCGGGATCGAATCTTGACGCAGCAACGAAGGCCAATGCTAAGATCCACGCCGGCTTACTGCGAGAAGCATCTACCGTCATCGCAGGATTGGTGAAAGAGGGCAAGCTCAAGGTTGTCGCAGCGTATTACGACATCGTGAGTGGGAATGTGACCCTGTTGGAGTAGAGCGACGCACAACCGCTGTCGCCCACGCGCTCTTACGATGACCCGTCCGCCCGTCTGACTCGGTTCATCTCCACCCATGTGCCGTAAGTTTCGAAGTGACCGGAGCGGGACACAAGGGTAAAAGGTACGCAGAATCTGATGAGATCGCCATTTTTTGTTTTCTTACTTTCTTTCGTCGTGCTATGGCTTTCGGCGCGGATTGGGGCGGCGTTTCGTACGCGACAGCCCCTGGACGACGGTATGCGTCATGATCTCGATGTTGTCGTGGCCGCGACCCTGACGCTCCTCGGCCTGATCATCGGATTCAGCTTTTCCATGGCCACCGACCGGTACGATCAGCGCAAGAACTGCGAGGAGGCAGAGGCCAACGCGATTGGCACGGAATATGTCCGGGCAGACCTTCTGCCCGCTGCCGATGCGGCGCGAGTCCGTGCATCGCTGGTTGCGTATCTCGACCAACGCATACTGTTCTATCAGACCGACGACCAGGATGCGCTTCTACAAATTAATGATGCGACGAACCGGCTGCAGACCGATCTGTGGTCCACTGTCAAGGTTCCGGCAGATGGAGCGCGCGCGACGCCCGTGCTCGGTTTGGTCATTTCAGGAATGAATGATGTGCTGAACTCGCAGGGATACACGCAGGCCGCGTGGTGGAATCGTATTCCCAAGGCGGCATGGGTTCTGATGGGTTTGATCGCCATTTGCGCCAACCTTTTGTTCGGTTACGGCGCGCGGCACGCTAAAGCGGGGATTATCCACGTTCTAGTTCTTCCGCTCGTTCTGTCTATCGCCTTGTTTCTCATAGCGGACATCGACAGTCCGCGCAAGGGAGTCATTCGTGTGAATCCGCAAAATCTAATAAGCCTCGCTCAGTCCCTTCATGTGCGCTAAACGGAAAGCTCCCGAATTGTTATGCCCTGCTTCAATTCGCCGACAATAGTTCGCGGTTGCAACGAATCGTGTCATCGGCAGTCAGCGCTGGAGAAGCTCATCGCTTTGTGATGACTGCGCTTCACGCCAGCCGCGAGACGTCCCTATCAGCAATCGTAAAGCGGTTTCCGTGCGTCTTAGACGGATCAGGAAGAAACCGGCAGCGATCCGGGCTGCTGCAAACGAAATTCCAAGAGAGATTCGCTCGGTATCGTTAGCTGTTCGCCCTTCTTGGACGCCGCGACAGCGGTTCCAGCGCCACCGCCGACAAGCGCGCCGATTCCGGCGCCCTTTCCGCCTCCGGCAATCCCGCCGATCAGCGCGCCCAGTCCGGCGCCGCCGATAACTTTCTTTGCCGTGTTCCCGCCTTCGCCCTTTCCCTTGACGTCGTAGGTGCTCGTGAGAAGCGGATAGGCGGTACCTCTGATCACGATATCGGTCAACTCGAGCGACAGTTGGGAGCTGCCGGACATCTTGCCCGCTGAAGAGGCAGACGCCAGGCGGCCGTACACAGTGGTTCCCCTGGGCGCCACCACGATGTTGTCAACCACGAGATTCGTTTCCAGGCTGGCGGTGAAGCGATCCCCGGCCTTTTGTTTGGTCGTATCTATGGAGTCGATCGTGCGGACCAAGATGCGCGTCCCGGCAGGCACGTAGATCTTCTTCGTGCCTTGCGCCGCCGCAGATGTAGCCGTGGCGGCCGCCGCGTTCAAAGCTGTTGGGAAGACCCTGGCGAAAGAATCTCCCTGCATGGATACAATTCCGAGCACAATGGCCACGGCACAAACAGACGCCTTTCGCATATCTTTTTTCTCCTTCGTCGCGTTCACGAGCCTTCTCCAACGATCGGCAGAGAAGCTTCGATCTGAAGATCAATGATCAAAAGCAATTGGTCCTCGACCTGCGCGAACCGCGCGGCAGTGACCGCCCCCAATGCTTCCTTCACGCGACCATAATATTTTGCAAGAAGTTCCGCGCGCTGCTTCCGGAAGGTCATGGCGTTTTGAATCAGTTCGTCCGCCTTTTCGTCGGTCATTTGCGAGTAATTCGCCGCATAGTCCTTGATATTTGCGACTCGCAGATCATTGATTTTGGATAATTCGGCGTCGTACTCGCTATAGATCGGCCAGAACTTCGCGGCATCCTGTGCGTTCAATTCCATGACGGAGCCCATGATCTCGGCCTTCTGGTCACGCACGTTGGCTCGCATCAGATCGATGTAAGCCTGGATGTTCTTCTTCTGCGCGTCGGTGGCCGACGATTTCGCGGACGACTGGCCCTTGGCTGCTTGCGACTGCGGCGTAACCTGCGCCAGAGCCCCAGGGCTAGCCGCGACGAGCATGAAAAGCGGAAGCCAAACTGCGATTCGTTTCTTCATCTTGAATCCTCCTGTCAGGGTCACGTCTCTGCAGCGAACCCGGCTAGCGCTTAGCAATAGCC
>Ga0210391_10000253_pt1 | contig 61995 bp, 54 predicted proteins | sample IncBWC12OmetaG_FD_160573 | JGI IMG/M metagenome (GOLD analysis project Ga0210391, IMG submission 160573) | Forest soil microbial communities from Barre Woods Harvard Forest LTER site, Petersham, Massachusetts, United States - Inc-BW-C-12-O ...
ACCTCACCGTCCTTCAGCGTCGTCAGCAACGGCGCATGGCGCGGGGCGATGCCGAGCTCGCCCTGCGAACCCGGCGCGAACACCATGGTCGCCTCGCCCGAGAAGATCTGGCCTTCGGCGCTGACGATATCGACGTGTATGGTGTTGGCCATGGCTGATCTTAGGCGAGAGACTTGGCTTTTTCGACCGCTTCTTCGATCGCCCCGATCATGTAGAACGCCTGCTCGGGCAGGTGGTCGTATTCGCCGGCGATGATGGCCTTGAAGCCGCGGATCGTGTCCTTGAGGGGAACGATCTTGCCGTCCTGCCCGGTGAACACCTTGGCCACGTTGAAGGGCTGGGACAGGAAGCGCTGGATCTTGCGCGCGCGGTACACGGAGAGCTTGTCTTCCTCGGACAGCTCGTCCATGCCGAGGATGGCGATGATGTCCTGCAGCTCCTTGTACCGCTGCAGGATGGCCTGCACGCCGCGCGCCGTTTCATAATGCTCGTCGCCCACCACCAGGGGATCGAGCTGGCGGCTGGTCGAGTCCAGAGGATCGACCGCGGGATAGATGCCCAACGAGGCGATCTGACGCGACAGCACGACCGTGGCGTCCAAGTGCGCGAACGTGGTCGCCGGGGACGGATCGGTCAAATCGTCCGCGGGAACGTACACGGCTTGGATCGAGGTGATCGACCCGGTCTTGGTTGAGGTAATGCGTTCCTGCAGCACGCCCATTTCCTCGGCCAGCGTGGGTTGGTAACCCACGGCGGAGGGCATGCGCCCAAGCAGCGCGGAGACTTCCGTGCCGGCGAGCGTGTAACGGTAAATGTTGTCGACGAAGAACAGCACGTCGCGGCCCTTGCCGGAAGCCTGCTTCTCGTCGCGGAAATATTCCGCCATCGTAAGTCCGGTGAGCGCGACGCGCAGGCGGTTGCCGGGCGGCTCGTTCATCTGGCCGTACACCATGGCCACCTTGGAATTCGCCAGATTGTCCTTGTCGATGACGCCCGATTCGATCATCTCGTGATAGAAGTCGTTGCCCTCGCGGGTACGTTCGCCGACGCCCGCGAACACGGACAAGCCGCTGTACTGCTTGGCGATGTTGTTGATCAGCTCGAGCATGTTCACGGTCTTGCCCACGCCGGCGCCGCCGAACAGGCCCACCTTGCCGCCCTTGGCGAAGGGCACCAGCAGATCGATCACCTTGATGCCCGTGACCAGAAGATCCTGTCCGCCCGCCTGTTCGTCATAGGCCGGAGCCGGACGGTGAATGGGCAGGTACTCGGTGGTTTTGACCGGACCCTTCTCGTCCTGCGGCGTGCCGAGCACGTCCATGATACGGCCCAGGGTACCGGCGCCCACGGGCACGGAAATTCCCTTGCCGGTTCCCGTCACGGCGAGGCCGCGGCGCAGGCCTTCGGACGGGCCCATCGCGATGGTGCGCACGACGCCGTCGCCCAGCTGCTGCTGCACCTCGAGGGTCAGGTCCACATCATCGAGTTTGAGCGCGTCATAGACCTTGGGGATCTGATCGCGTGGGAACTCCACGTCGATGACCGCGCCGATGATTTGTACGATTTTGCCGCTGGACATGACTGATAACCCTCTTGCCTAAACCGCTGCCGCGCCGCCGACGATTTCCGAAAGTTCTTTCGTGATCGCGGCCTGGCGGGCCTTGTTGTAAATGAGTTGCAATTCGTCGATGAGCTTCCCGGCATTGTCGGTGGCGCTCTTCATGGCCACCATGCGCGCCGCCATCTCGCAGGCGACGTTCTCGACGGCGCCCTGGAAGACCTGCGCCTCGATGTAGCGCATCAGGATGCCGTCCAGAATCTCGACGGAATCCGGTTCGTAGATATAGTCCCAGCGCTCCTGCAGCTCGCCCTTGTCGACGGTCTGGAGCGGCAGCAACTGCGACACCAATGCCTTTTGAGTCATGGTGTTGACGAATACATTGTGCGCCAGCAGCAGCTGGTCGACCTTGGTCTCGCGATAAAAATCCAGCATGACCTTGGTGGTTCCGATCAAGTCCTTGACGTGCGGGCGGTCACCGAGATGGGCGACCGAGGCTGCAATCTCGATCCCTGAGAGGCGGCGAAAGAATTGCAGCGCCTTCGAGCCGATCACACACAGGTAGACCTTGGCTCCCTTGCCCTGGGCCTCGCGCACCGCGGTCAAGGTCGCCTTGAACAGGTTCAGGTTCAGCGAGCCGCACAGGCCGCGGTCGGTGCTGATCACCACGATGCCGACGGATTTCACCGGCCGCTCCAGGGTGAAGGGATGCTTGTAGTCCAGGTTCACCTCGCGCAGGTGGCCGATGATCTTGCGGATCTTCTCGGCGTAGGGACGGGCGGCGCGCATGCGATCCTGCGCCTTGCGGATCTTGCTGGCCGCCACCATTTCCAGGGCCTTGGTGATCTTGCGGGTATTCTTGATACTCGCAATCTTGCCGCGGATTTCTTTTGCGCCTGCCATTACCTTATCCCGCCTCTATCCGAGCGTCGCGAAGTAGTCGTCGCAACACTTCTTGAGACCCGCCTCCACTTCCTTCGACAGGTCCGGCTTGGCGTTGATGCCCTTCAAGAGATCCGCTTGGGCTCCGCGTGCGAAGGATTGAAGTCCCGCCTCGGTCTCCACCACCTTGCGGCGGTCCACCTTGTCGAAGTAGCCGTTGTTCGCGGCGTACAGCGACAGCGCCATCTCGGCCACCGACATGGGAGCGTACTGCTTCTGCTTCATGAGCTCGGTGACGCGCTGACCGCGCTCGAGCTGACGGCGCGTCGCTTCGTCGAGGTCCGACGCGAATTGCGAGAATGCGGCGAGCTCCCGGTATTGGGCGAGGGCCAGACGAATACCGCCGCCCAGCTTTTTGATGATGTTGGTCTGCGCGGCGCCGCCGACGCGGGACACGGAAATGCCGGCATTGATGGCCGGGCGCATGCCCGCATTGAACAGGTCGGTTTCCAGGAAGATCTGTCCGTCGGTGATCGAAATCACGTTGGTCGGCACGAACGCCGTCACGTCGCCGGCCTGGGTTTCAATGATCGGCAGACCGGTCAGCGACCCGGTCTTGCCCTTGACGCGGCCCTTGGTGAATTTCTCGACGTACTCTTCGTTGACCCGCGCCGAGCGCTCGAGCAGGCGCGAGTGCAAGTAGAACACGTCGCCGGGATAGGCCTCGCGGCCCGGCGGGCGGCGCAGCAGCAGCGAAATCTGGCGATAGGCCACCGCCTGCTTGGACAAGTCGTCGTAGACGATCAGCGCGTCTTCGCCGTTGTCCATGAAGTACTCGCCCATGGCGCAGCCGCCGTAGGGAGCGAGATATTGCATGGCCGCGGGCGTCGAGGCGGACGCCGCCACGATGATGGTGTGCCCCATGGCGCCGTGCTCTTCGAGCTTGCGCACCACGTTGGCGATCGAGCTTTGCTTCTGCCCGATGGCGACGTAGACGCACTTAACGCCGGTGCCCTTCTGATTGATGATGGTGTCGATGGCCACCGCGGTCTTGCCGGTCTGCCGGTCGCCGATGATGAGTTCGCGCTGGCCGCGGCCGATCGGCACCATGGAGTCGATCGCCTTGAGTCCGGTTTGCACCGGCTGGGACACGCTCTTGCGGAAAATCACGCCCGGCGCCACGCGCTCCAGGGGCGATTTCAACTTCGAGTTCACCGGGCCCTTGCCGTCGATGGGATTGCCCAAAGCGTCGACCACCCGGCCGAGGAGTTCCGGACCCACGGGCACTTCGAGAATGCGCCCGGTGGTCTTCACCTGCGACCCTTCCGAGATGTGCTTGTAGTCTCCCAACACCACGGCGCCGACCGAGTCGCGCTCGAGATTGAGCGCGAGGCCGAAGGTGTTGCCGTCAAACTCCAGCATTTCGCCGTAACGCGCGTCGGCCAGGCCGTGAACGCGAACGATGCCGTCCGTGACGCTGACCACGGTACCGACATTGCGCGCCTCGGTGGCCGAAGAGAACTTGTCGATGCGCGCCTTGATCAGGTCGCTGATTTCCGATGCCTTGATGGACATAAATACTTCCTAGCTTCCCAATTCTGTTGCAAGTCGTTCCAAGCGGCCTTTCAGCGAGCCGTCGATGACCAGATCCCCGGCGCGCACGATGGCGCCCCCCAAAAGCGAGGAGTCCACCGAATTCTGCATGCGAACCTGGCGTTTGAGGCGCGCGTTCAACGCGCGCTTGAGGTTTTCCGATTGCGCCGCGTCGAGTGCCACCGCGGAGGTGACCTCCACGTCCACCGTGTTCTCCACCGCCGCGCGCAGCTCCTCGTATTGCGCCGCTATTTCCGGCAGCAGCAGCAGGCGGTGATTCTCGGCCAGCACGCGCACGAAATTCTGCATGCCGCCGTTGAAAATCGCGCCGCCGACGTCGGTGATGAGGCCTGCGAGATCCGCGGCCGTCAGGCTCGGACTCGTGCTGAGCACGGACACGCGCGGGTCGGCCACGATCTCGGCCGCCACTTCAAGGCCGCGTGACCATTCGGCGAATGCCTTGGCGTCGCTGGCGTATTCGAACGCCGCTTTCGCGTAGGGCCGCGCAATGGTGGCCCGCTCAGCCACGGGCGATCTCTGCAGCCAATTTATCCAGCAGTTCGGCGTGGCTCTTGGCGTCGATTTCGCGCCCCAGCAGCCGTGAAGCTCCTTGGACCGCGAGCTTGCCCACTTCCTTGCGCAGATCCTCGCGCGCGCGCGAACTTTCGCGCGCCACCTCGTCGCGGGCCTGGGCCACCAGCCGCTGCGCCTCGCTCGAGGCCGTACCCTTGGCCTCCTCGACGATTTCGTTCGACCGCTTGCCTGCCATGTCGACGATCTGAGCCGCGCGATCGCGCGCCTCGCGCAGAATCTCCTTCGAGCGCTTCTCGGCTTCGTCGAGATCCTGCTGACTCTTGCTGGCGGCGGCGAGCCCATCGGCGATCTTCTTCTGCCGGACCTCGATCATCTCGAGGATGTTCGGCCAGATGAATTTCATCACCGCCCAGGCGACGACGAAGAACACCACCCCTTGGATGACCAGCGTTAGTGCTAAGTCCATATCCTTCTCCTGTTTCGACGCGGGCTCTCGCCCGCCCTCGAAAGCGACTACTTGACGCCGAGAGAACCCAAGAAAGGATTGGCGTACAGCAGCAGGAAGCCGACGGCCACGCCGATGATGGGCACCGCGTCCAGCAAGCCGGCGACGATGAACATCTTGATTTGCAGCATGTTCGTCAGCTCAGGCTGGCGCGCGGAGCTCTCCAGGAACTTGCCGCCGAGGATGCCGAATCCGATTGCGGCGCCGGCTCCGCCCAGGCCGATCACCAAGCCTGCTGCGATTACGGTGGCGCTCATGAGTTGAGCGATCTGGCTCACGTTTTCCATTGTTGTCTCCGGTCTTTAAAGTCTGATAACGAAACGAATCTAGTGCTTCTCGGCCGCGATGCCCACATACACGATGGTCAGCACCATGAAGATGAAGGCCTGAAGAGTGATGATCAGGTAGTGGAACGCGGTCCAAATGACGCCGGCGATGAATTGGCCGGCGCCGAGAAAATAAGTCGACACCTGGTTGAGCGCCGCGCCCAGGGTGAAACACGCGATCAAAAGAAAAATGAGCTCGCCTGCGTACATGTTGCCGAACAACCGCATCGACAGGGAGAGCGGCCGCACCGCTTCTTCGATCACGCGAAATAGGAAATTGACGGGTGCCAGAATGACCGCCCAGATGCCGTGCCCGTGAAACGGCGCGGTGAACCATTCGCCGATGAATACGCGGGGGCCCTTGCTGGTGATGCCGACATACTGAATCAGCAAGAACACGCCCAAGGCCATGCCGACGGTGGTGTTGATGTCCGCGGTGGCGACGGTGCGAAGATGCCCCACGCCGAAAGCCTTGGCGGCCGCCGGCAGGGCATCCACCGGCAGTATGTCCATGAAATTTTCGAGAAACACCAGGGCAAAAATGGTGATCGCCAGGGGGGCGATGAATTTGTTCGAGCCGTGGAAGGTGTCCTTCACCATACCGTCGACGAATTCCACCAAGAGCTCTACCGCCGTCTGGAATTTGCCGGGCACCCCCGCGGTGGCGCGCCGGGCGGCGAAGGAGAGCAGGACGATGAGCACGAAGGACAGAATCAGGGTGAATACCACGCTATCGAGATGCAGAGCCCAAAAGCTCCCATGCGTCGTGTTGACGGTGAGATGCGTGAGGTGGTGCTTGATGTAGCCCGTCACCCCTCCCGCAACATCTTCTTCAGCCATCATTCCGAATCGCATAAGTCCCCAAGCGTCATTTGCGCCGAATCAGTCCGGCCCAATATCCCAACTGCGCGGCCACCACTCCTATCAATAGCGGTGCGGCCTCGAGTTTCAAGCGCGCGAGCGCCACATAAAGCGCAAGCACGAACCACAACCACTTCAACGCCATGCCCGTATACATGGCCGTGCTGAGCACGGCGGCGCCGGCGACTCCGGGCCTGAACGCGCGCCAACCGAACACTGCGCTACCGGCGGCCACGATCAACCCACCCACCAGTGCCGCAAGGCCGGCGGATGCACCTTTGAACATAAGAAACACAGACGCGGCCAGCGCCGCGCAGCCTGCTTGCAGGAGCACGACCCGAACGACCAGCCGGTAACCCCGAACCGGTACGTTATTCATCGCGAAGGGGACCGGACCGGCATCGGCGTACCTGCCGATGCGGCGCACGACGGCGCGCTACCCTCGATTTGCACATATGAGCCGTCGCCAGCCAAAATTGCCGGCGCATTATAGAGAGGCAACCCCGCAGCATCAAGGCGTTACTGAATGTGACCCAGGATGCCCTCGAGCTCATCCAAACTGTTGTAACTCACCACCAGCTTGCCCTTGCCCGACGCGGTGTGCTGAAACGCCACTTTGGCGCCCAATTTATCGGCCAATTCACGTTCCAGACGCGAAATATCCGGATCCGCCGCCGGTGCTTCCTGGGCGGCGGGGTGCGGGTTGATGATGCGGCGCACCAATGCCTCGGTGTCGCGCACCGACAGAGACTTCTTGGCCACGAGGCCCGCCACTTCGATTTGTTGGCGGCGAGAGGTCAGGCCCAGCAGCGCTCGGGCATGGCCCATTTCAATGCGGCGTTGCTCCAGCAATTCCTTGACCTCGTCGGCCAATTCCATGAGACGCAGCAAATTGCTCACCGCGGCACGGGAGCGGCCGACGGCCTCGGCCGCTGCTTGATGCGTCAAGCCGAATTCCTCGGTCAAGCGCAGCAGGGCGCGGGCCTCTTCCAGGGGATTCAAGTCTTCGCGCTGAATATTCTCGATGAGCGCCATGGAAACGGCCGCCTCGTCGGGAACGTCGCGAATCACGGCGGGGATTTCGGATAGTCCCGCCATCTGCGCCGCCCGCCAGCGCCGCTCGCCTGCGATGATTTCATAGCGTTGCGATTCGCCGGGGACGCGGCCGCCCACGGGGCGCACCAGAATGGGCTGCACCAGGCCTTGCGATTTGATCGAATCCGCAAGCTCCTGCAAGGTTTCGGTGCGCATGTCGACGCGCGGCTGGAACTTGCCCCGCTGCAGCAAGTCGAGCGGCAGGCTCGCCAAACGGTCGCCGGCCTGCACGGGCGGCGCTTCGAACGCGGACGCGCCGACGCGTCTCGCGAGCAAGGGGCTCAACTCGGCAAGGCCACGACCCAAAGACGGCTTTTTTCCCGACATGAATACGATTATACGGGGCCGGAAGGCGGATCGGGGGTGGAAGGCTCATCGGGAGCCGAAGGCGCATCCGGGGCGGAAGGCAGATCGTCGCGGCGAATCATCTCTCCGGCGAGCGCGAGGTAGGCGAGCGCGCCGCGCGATTCCTTGTCGTGGAACAGCACGGGCTTGCCGAAACTCGGAGCCTCGGCCAAACGCACATTGCGAGGGATCACGGTGCGAAACACCTTGGCGCCGAAATGCTGGATCAGCTGCGCGGACACCTCATTCGCGAGGTTGTTGCGCGGGTCGAACATGGTGCGCAGCAGACCTTCGATTTCCAGGTCCGGATTGATGCTGCCACGGATCTGATCAATGGTTTGCACCAAGGAGCTCAGGCCCTCGAGAGCGTAGTACTCGCATTGCATCGGGACCATCACTGAATCCGCCGCCACCAGTGCGTTCAATGTCAGCATGTTGAGCGCCGGCGGACAGTCGATCAGGATTACGTCGAAGTCCTCGCGCACGGGCTTCAGCGCATTGCGCAATTTGAATTCCCGGCCCGTGATCATGCCGAGCAGACGAACTTCGGCCGCGGTGAGGTCCTGATTGGACGGCATGAGCATGAAGCCGCCGTACTCGACCGGCACCAGCGCTTCCATCGCCGCACACTCGCCCAGCATCACGTCGCAGCTGGTGCGCGGTTGCGCGTGCTTGTCGACTCCGCATCCCATGGTGGCGTTTCCCTGCGGATCGAGATCGATCAGCAGCACGCGCCGTTTGGTGGCCGTCAGGGAGGCGGCCAGATTGACCGCGGTGGTGGTCTTTCCGACTCCGCCCTTTTGATTCGCGACTGCGATGACCCGCTTCATTTTTTTCCCGATGGGGCTTTGGTCGATGACAGTTCCACAAGATGCCGCTCGTCGTCCAGCCCCGGCACCCGGAGCCGATGCACCGCGAGCACTCGAAAGGACTTAGGCAGCGCGGAGATTTCCTCGTCCGGCCGCTTTCCCTTCATCGCGAGCAGCCGCCCGCCCGGGGCGCATAGATGCCCGGCATAGGCGGCGAAATCGGCCAGCGACGACAAGGCCCGCGCCGTCACTGTATCGAAAAGTTCGAAGGGCCTATAGCTTTCCGCGCGGGCGTGCACCACCTGCACATTGTCGCACCCCAGCTGCTGCGCGGTCCGTTCGGCGAACCGGGCCTTCTTTCCGGTGGCCTCGATGAGGGTGAAGCGGCGCTGCGGATTGACGATGGCGAGCGGCAGCCCCGGAAAGCCCGCTCCGGTGCCGACGTCGGCGACGCGATCGCCGCGCAGATAGTGCTCAAGGCTCAGGCTGTCGAGCACGTGCTTGCGCAGCACATCTACGCGGTCGCGAATGGCCGTCAGATTGAATTGCGCGTTGCCGAGTTCGAGTTCGTCCACGAGCTTGAGCAGCGCATCGGACTGGGAGGAGGTCAACGCGATTCCCAGCTCGCGTGCGCCCGCGGCAAGCAATTCCCGTTCGGATTCTCGGTTCACGGACTGGAAGCCTGTGGCTCTAAGTCTCGGGAGGGCCGTCGAGGACGATGGACACGGTCGCCTCCTCGTCGATGCGGGCGTTGAAACGAACGCTGCCGTCGCTGCCCTCGCAGGCGCCGCTGCTGGGCGCACCTTCACTGGACGCGGCGGCGTCCGCGGGTGTCGGTGTCGCGCGCCGCAGCCAGTCCTCGCAGGCGGCCGCGAATACGCCGGCCGGCTGCGGATCGCTCAGGCGCACGGACGCTTGAACGCGCGCCAGGCGGTCGTGCTTGAAGCACAGCAAGTACTCGTCCGGCGCGGCCCCGATGAAGCGCGGCGCAGGGCCATCGGGTGCGTAGCACTCGGCATCATCGCCGGCGCCGGTGGCGCGCGCCTCGTCTCGAAACAGCAGTACCTCGTGAAGCGTCAGAGGAATGTCCTTGAGGACGCTGCCGAAGGGCACGACCAATAGAACATGCCAATCGTACGTGGCGTCCGCCGGGGCCCGGGTGTCCGGCGTCGTCACAGCCGGGGGTGCCGATGCATGCTCGGGTGGCACTCGAACGGCGGCTGACTGACAGGCCGTGAGGACCGCAAGCGCCACCACGGGCAACCATGGACGCAGCAGCACCGAGTCGCGCTCGCGCATCATCAGTTCCCGGCCAGGCTGCTCGCGAGGCTCTCGAGTTCGGAAGCAGCGTCCGGGTCTTGCGGCCGATTTCGCTCCAGAACGCCCGAGAGTGCCCGCGCCGCCGGTTCCTTCAGTTTGGCGAACGCGCTGGCATAATGAATTCGCCAGTCCGCGATGAGTTCATGCTCGAAGGACTCGTAGTCTCGGCCGTCGACGACGGCGTCGATGACCATGGCGCAGACGGCGAGCTGTTGCACCCGGTTCCAGGACAGCGATGATGCAGAGTTGCCCTCGGCAAAGCAGCGGCGCAGGTATGCGGGCGGATCGGCACTCGCGATATCGTCGAGCTGATCGCCGATGTCGTAGGATTTCACCAGATGCTCGTAGGCTGCCATCGGAACCATTATCGCTCCTCTGACGTGAGAACATAGTACATGGCTCGATTTTATATATGGTCGTTGGCCGCGGCGCTGCTTGCCTGCGGAGCTTCAGCCGGGGCGTTGACCCGAGTCGAGCGCGGCAGCCTGACATTTGAAAATATTCCCGAACCCACGGCGGAGCTCGCCGAGAAGCTGAATGCCTATCTGAGTGCGCGCCAGGCAACTCCGCTCGGCTTCTCGCCCAAGGGTCAGTTGCTGATCTCCACACGCTTTGGCGATGTCGATCAATTGCATCTCGTGGAACGCCCCGGGGGCGATCGCCGGCAACTCACCTTTTTCAACGAACCCGTAACGCAGGCGGCGTTTTCGCCCGATCCGCTGCGCAGCGCCTACGTCTACCTCAAGGACGCGGGCGGCAACGAGAATACCCAGCTGTACTACCAGCGATTGGGCGAGCCCGGCCAGAAGCTTCTTACCGACGGTAAGTCGGTGAACGGCGCTCCCGTGTGGTCGAACGCCGGCCGTGAAGTCGCCTTCTTCAGCACGGCTCGCGACGGCGTGAGCCATGACATCGACATCGTCGACCCTGAGGCCGGCTCGCTGCCGCGGTTGGCGATCACCGGCGACGGCGCCGACTGGTATCCGCTCGATTGGTCCCCGGACGACCGCAAGCTCCTCGTGCTCAAGTCGGTGTCGATTTCCGAGGCGTATCTGTACGTCATCGACGTGTACACGGGACAGAGGCGCGAGGTCGATCCCGTGCCGACCAAAGTCGGGATTGCCGGCGCGAGATTTTCTCGCGACGGGCAGGGCGTGTACCTGATCTCGGACCGCGACAGCGAGTTCTTGCAGCTGCGCTACGTGAATCTCTTCAGCGGAGAGAGGACGGTGCTCTCCGGCCGCCTCTCCGCCGACATCGAGGAATTGGCGATTTCACGGGACGGACACTACCTGGCCTACACCAGCAACGAGGGCGGCGCGGGGAAGCTCAACCTGCTCGATCTGCGCAATCACCAGGATCTCATCCCGCCGAAGCTCCCCGCCGCGGGAATCATCGGCTCCTTGAGTTTCGACGCGGAGGGCAATCGCCTGGCATTCGGCTACGCCGCACCCAATCGGCCGCGCGATGCCTTCGTTCTCGACATCGCGGCGAATCGCCTGGAGGCTTGGACCATGAGCGAAGCGGGAGCGGTCGATCTCTCGAAGTTCGTCGCGCCGCGGCTCACTCAATATCCGACCTTCGACCGCACGGATGGCCAATCGCGGCAAATTCCGGTGTATATCTACGAACCGGCCCAGCCCGGACCGCATCCGGTTCTGATCGTCTTACACGGCGGCCCGGAATCGCAGTTCCGTCCCGGCTTCGATCCCTGGCTCGAGTACGTGGTCAATGAGCTGGGGTTTGCCGTGGTCGCTCCCAATGTGCGTGGTTCGTCCGGATACGGCAAGACCTACTTGGCGCTCGACAACGGCACGCTGCGCGAGGATGCGGTCAAGGACGTCGGCGCGCTCCTGGTGTGGCTCGGCCTGCAAAAGGCCTATGACTCCAAGCATGTGGTGGTCTCCGGCGGATCCTACGGGGGCTATCTTGCGCTCGCGGCACTGGTGAATTTCAGCGATCGACTGCGCGGCGGCGTCGATGTGGCGGGCATTTCGGACTTCGTCAGCTTTTTGAGCAACACGGCGCCGTACCGGCAGAATCAGCGCCGCGCGGAGTACGGCGACGAACGCGATCCCGACATGCGGGCCTACTTGAGACGCATTTCTCCGCTCACGAACGCCGAACGCATTTCGCGACCGCTGCTCGTCGTACAGGGCAAGAACGATCCGCGCGTGCCGGCGAGCGAAGCCGATCAGATCGTCAATCGAGTGCGCGCCAAGGGAGGCGAGGTTTGGTACTTACAAGCCGCGGACGAAGGCCACGGCTTTCGGAAGAAGCCGAACCGCGAGGCCTACTTCCGAACGTTCGCGCAGTTCCTGACCCGCGTCAACAACTGACTACTTGCTGTCGGTGGTCGCCGTAGCGAGCGGTGAGGATTGCTTGGCGAAGTAGGCCGCGGCGATTTTGACGTCCTCGTCGCTGGTGAGCAGTTGCGCCATGCCGTTCATCACCACATTCTTGCGGCGGCCGTTGCGATAGGCCACCAATGCCTGCTCCAGGTAATCGACGTGCTGACCCGCGAGCACCGCGGGCTTCGGCGTCAGCGGCGCGTCGACCCCGAGTCCGTTGTCGCCGTGGCAGGCGACGCAGGCGCTCACCTGTTTCGGAACCGTACCGCTCACCGCGGCGCTCGCCTTCACGGGATCGGCACCCTGCAGGTAGGCCGCGATATCCTCGATGTCCTGATCGGACAAGGATGCGGCCTGCGCATGCATGGTTGCGTGCGGCCGCTCGCCGCTGCGGTACTCTTGCAGAGCTGCGACGATGTAGGACGCATGCTGGTGACGGAGCATGGGAACGCTGTAGTCCGGATAAGCGTTCCTATAATTGTCGATGCCGTGGCACCCGTAGCAGGTATAGAACTTCTTCTCGCCCAGTGCCGGATCGCCGGCGGCATGCGCGCCCAGTGACCAACTCAAGGCGAGCGCCGTGCCTGCTGCTAGCCCTACGCCATTAAATCGAGAAAGCATCTAATTCTCCGAGCCGCGGGGTTCAAATGGAGCGCTGATGTTAAAGAGTGGGCGGACAAATTGCCACTCGCGCTACAGAACGTCGGCCAAGTCCTGCAAAAAACCTGCATCCGTTGGCTTCAAGCCCGACGGGTAGCGGCAAACCACCCGCCCGCTGCGATCGATCAGAAATTTCTCGAAATTCCAGCCGATGTCCCCGGGAAAGCCGTTCTCCTTGGCGGTCAGCCACGCGTACAGTGGGTGCCGGTGCGCGCCGTTGACCTCGATTTTCGCGGACAGGGGGAAGGTCACTCCATAAGTGAGCGTGCAGAAGCTCTGAATCTCCGCGGCCGAGCCGGGCTCTTGCGCGCCGAATTGATTGCAGGGAAATCCCACGACGGTGAAATTCTTTTCCGCGAGCTCTTGGTAGAGTTCTTCTAGACCCGTGTACTGCGGCGTATACCCGCACTTGCTGGCGACGTTCACCGCCAAGGTCACCTTGCCGTGCAGCGCGCCGAGGATATCCGGTCTGCCGTCGAGACCCGCCACCTTGAAGTCGAAGAAATCTGCCATCGGCGTTTCCTCACGCTCAAGCCGCGCGATCGCGCTTTTTCAAGTGCACCAGCAGCAGCGAGACCGCGGCCGGCGTGAGGCCGGGGATCCGCGCGGCCTGACCCAATGTTTCTGGCCGCACGTCGCGAAGGCGCTGGCGGGCCTCGTTCGACAGTCCGCCGACCTCGTCGTAATCGATGTTCTCCGGGAGGCGCAATTCTTCGTGGCGCTGGTGACGCTCAATTTCGTCACGCTGACGCTTGAGGTAGCCTGAATACTTGGCCTGCACCTCGACCTGCAGTTTCACCTGCTCGGCCAGGCGCTCATCGCTGCGCCAGACATCGGCGGGCGCGGCAGCATCGGCTGCCGGAAGCGCGCGGCTCAAATCGTCGTAGCTGACCTCCGGACGGCGCAGCAGATCCAAGGCATGCGCTTCGCGAGCGAGCGGGCCCCCCAGTTTGGCCAGCAACTTGGGATCGACGTCGGCCGGATGGACGACGGCCGCCGCCAGACGTGAAACTTCGTGCGCCACCGCGGCGCTCTTGCGCTCGAAGAACGCCCAGCGCGAGTCATCGACCAACCCCAAAGCCCGGCCTTGCGCGCTGAGGCGCAGGTCCGCGTTGTCCTCGCGCAGGCTCAGGCGGTACTCGGCGCGGCTGGTGAACATCCGGTAGGGCTCCGGCGCGCCGCGGGTGACCAAATCGTCGACCAGCACGCCGATATAGGCAAGGCTTCGCGCGGGCCACCACGCCTCCTGGTCGCAGGCGAAGCGCGCGGCGTTGGCGCCGGCGAGCAGCCCTTGAGCGGCGGCCTCTTCGTAGCCGGTGGTGCCGTTGATTTGGCCGGCGAAAAATAGCCCGCAGATGAACTTGCTTTCCAGACTGTGTTTGAGGTCGCGGGGATCGAAGAAATCGTACTCGATGGCATAGCCCGGCCGCGTGATGTGCGCGTGTTCGAAGCCGCGAATGCTGCGCACGAACTCGACCTGCACGTCGAAGGGAAGGCTGGTTGAGATGCCGTTGGGATAGATTTCGTGGGTGTCCAAGCCCTCGGGCTCGACGAAAATCTGATGCGAGTGCTTGTCCGCGAATCGCACCACTTTGTCTTCCACCGACGGACAGTAGCGCGGGCCTACGCCTTCGATCAAACCGGTGAACATGGGCGATCGGTCGGTTGCGCCGCGAATAATGTCGTGCGTGCGCTCGTTGGTCGCCGTGATGTGGCAGGGCAACTGGCGCGGATGCGTGCCGCGAGTTCCCATGTAGGAAAACACGGGCCGAGGATCGTCGCTGTGCTGTTCGCGCATGACTGAGAAATCGACGCTGCGGCCGTCGATGCGCGGCGGCGTGCCGGTCTTCAAGCGGCCGACGCGCAAATTCAATTCCCGCAGACGCGCCGCCAGGTGCATCGACGGCGGATCGCCGGCGCGGCCGCCGGCATGGCTCTCGAGGCCCACGTGAATCCTGCCGCCCAAGAACGTGCCCACGGTCAGCACCACGGCGCGGGCCCGGCACTCGATGCCGCTCTGCGTGACCACGCCCACCGCCCGCCCGCCCTCGATGAGAAGGTCGGCTGCCTCCTGCTGAAACAGCGTCAAATTCGGCTGAGTCTCGAGCATGCGTCGGATCGCGCGCTTGTAGAGCTGCCGATCGGCTTGTGCACGCGTGGCGCGCACCGCCGGTCCCTTGCTCGAGTTCAGAGTGCGGAACTGGATACCGGCCTGGTCGGTCGCGATCGCCATCGCACCCCCCAACGCGTCGATCTCCTTGACCAAGTGTCCCTTGCCGATGCCGCCGATGGCCGGGTTGCAGCTCATCTGCCCCAAGGTCTCGATGTTGTGCGTCAAAAGGAGGGTGCGGCTTCCCACGCGCGCAGCCGCAAGCGCCGCCTCGGTGCCGGCATGGCCGCCGCCGATCACGATCACGTCGTATTCAGTACCGAACCGCATCTGGCTGAATCCACTCGATTTTCAAGGGGCGCCACTGTACCACCGGAGGGGGTGGTTGACAGCAGCCGTATTTTGCGGATAATAACTGCCTAGGCAGTATTATATCAAAGCAGTTATCTACTAAAGCAGTGATTGCCGAGGCACTAAATGTCCAAGCAGCATTATCAAGTTTCGACCTACCGGGCGCAGAACAGCATTGGCTACCTGACCAAGCGCGCGCATGCCCTCATGCTGGATGTGATGGAGCCGCTGCTCGAGGAGCGCGGGTTCTCCTTCGTCCAGTACGTCATTTTGTCCTGGCTGCGGGACGGCATCGCCGTCAACCCGAAGGACATTTGCGTCCAGTACCGACATGACAGCGGCGCTCTCACCCGGGTCATCGATCAATTGGCGGAGCGTGGTCTGCTCGAGCGGGTGCGCCGCGATCGCGACCGGCGCAAGGTCGAATTGCAGCTGACGCCGGCCGGCCGCGAGGCCATCGAGGGCATCATCCCGCTGGTGGTGGACAAGCTGAATTTGGCGCTCGCGGATTTCAGCAGCGAGGAAGTCCAGGAACTCCTACGCCTGCTCATCAAACTCAATACCACGCTGCAATCGGGCGCTGCCCAGCGCGCGGCCGCGGCAGTCGACGCGGACGCTTGAGCCATGTCTCGCCTCAAGATCCTGCTGTTGCTGGGTTCGGTCATCTTCGCAGGATGCGTCCTGCCGCCGAAGGAGGCTCCGCGCCCGCGGCAGCTCGCGAGCGATAGCGTCGGGCTGACCGGCGCGGCGGCGCAGCCGGCCGCCGACGGATGGTGGGATTCCTTCCAGGACCCGCAGCTCGATCGGCTGATTCGATTAAGTGCCAACGACAATCCCACTCTGGCGCAGGTCAATGCCCGGGTCGGTGAAGCGCTGGCACAGGCGCAATCGGCACACGCCGGATTGTTGCCGAGCGCCAATCTCGATGCGAGCGCGCTGTACCAGCGCGCCCCGGATAACTACCTCATTCCTCCGCCCCTCGCGGGACATAGCTTCTGGATGGGTCAGGCGGGCGCGAGCTTGGGATGGGATCTCGATTTCGGGGGGCGCCAGGCGGATGCCCTGCGCCGCGCACAGAAACTGACACAGTCCGCTCAGCTGGATGTGGACAATGCGCGGCTCATGCTGGCCGGCGCCGTTACCCAGGCGTACGTCGAGCTGTATCGTGAATACCTCCTTGCGGATATCGCGGAGCGGTCCGAGGCCCAGCGCCAGGACATCGTCAACATCACGCGCCGCCGCGTTGCCGCGGGGCTCGATACTCAGCTCGAATTGCGGCAGGCCGAGGGCCAGTTGCCGCAGGCGCGGGTTGCGCGGGCGCAGGCTCGAGCGGCCGCGGACCTTGCGGTCCATCAGCTCGCGACGCTGGCCGGACAGGGTGCCGAAGGCTACGCGTCCATCCAACGGCCGCGGCTGCGTCTGCAAGCCGCGTTGCCGGTTCCGGCGGCGCTGCCCATCAACTTGCTGGCGCGGCGGCCCGATGTGCTGTCAGCGCGGCTTGCCGTGGAGGCGGCCGATCAGGGGCGCCTGGCCGCCAAGGCGGCGTTCTATCCGGATGTGAGTTTGCGCGCGCTCGCCGGCATCGGCGCATTCGGCATGAGCAATCTGGTGCAGTGGAGTGCGCGGGGATACGGTGCAGGTCCCTTGGTTTCGTTGCCGCTCTTCGACGGCGGCCGCCTGCGCGCCGAATATCGAGGCAGCGAAGCGCAGCTCGACGGCGCGATCGCAAGTTACAACGACACCGTGCTGCATGCCGTGCAGCAGACCGCCGATCAGATCACGCGGCTCGACGCTCTGGCCCGCGAAGAAATCGATCAGCAACAGACGCTCGAATCCAACGAGGCGGCCTACAAATTGGCCGAGGAGCGCTACAAGGCAGGGCTCGCGAGCTATCTGACCGTGCTCAACGCCGAAACGCAGGTACTCGCCGCGCGCCAAGGCATGGTGGACATTCAGACGGGCCAGGTACTCGCACGAGTGACCTTGCTGCTCGCGGTGGGCGGCAGCTTCGATCCGCAACGCACAGAAAATACTTCCGGAATTCTGACGAGGACAGTTCAATGAATACGCAAGAACCCAAATCCCCAGGGCAGACACGCCGCTTAGGGCTGCTCGGACTCGGCGCGGCGGTTGCGCTCAGCGGCCTGGGCGCCTTGGGGTACTGGTTTTTCGACGGCCGGTACTACGAATCCACAGACGACGCCTACGTTAACGGCGACGTCGTGCAGATCACCAACGAAGTGCCCGGCACCGTGATCGCCTTGAACGTGGACGACACGCAACCCGTCCAAGCGGGACAACCCTTGCTCGAGCTCGACCCGGCGGATGCAAAGATCGCCCTGGCCAATGCGGAGGCGGATCTGGCCCGCGCCGTGCGCCAGGTGCGCGGCCTGTTCGCGCAGGGCAAGGAACTGCACGCGCAGATCGAACAGCGCGAGCAGGCCGAACGAACGGCGGACGATGACTTGAAGCGGCGCGGCGGGCTGATCGCCGATGGCGCCATTTCCGCCGAGGAGCTTTCGCATGCGCGCGACGCGGTGACTACCACCCGCGCGAACGTCGCCGCCGCCCAGCAGCAATTGAGCCAGACCATCGCGCAGATCGACGGCACGACCATTGCGGATCATCCGCAGGTGCTGGCCGCGGCCGCGGCCGTGCGCAACGCCGCCCTCGCCCTGCACCGCACTCTCCTGACTTCGCCGGTCAGCGGCATGATCGCCAAGCGCTCCGTGCAAGTGGGGCAGAGGGTGGCGGCGGGAACGCCGCTCCTCGCAGTGGTGCCGCTCGACGATGTGTGGATCGACGCCAACTTCAAGGAGGTACAGCTCGAGCGCATGCGCACCGGCCAACCGGTGACGGTGCACACCGATGTGTATGGGCGCCACGTGAGCTACCACGGTCATGTGGTCGGCATCGCCGCGGGCAGCGGCAGCGCCTTTGCGCTGCTGCCGGCGCAAAACGCCTCGGGTAACTGGATCAAGATCGTGCAGCGCCTGCCCGTGCGCATTCTTCTCGATCCGGCAGAGCTTAAAGCGCATCCGCTGCGCGTCGGACTTTCGGCGGCGGTCCGGGTGGATCTGCATGACACCTCGGGCCCGCTCATGAGCTCGGCGGTGCGCAGTGTGCCGCAGCCCACACAGGCGAGCGCGGGCGATGACCCTGCGGTGGACGCGAGAATCGCCGCCATCGTCGCCGACAATGCGGGCCCCAAGGCGCACGAGCCGGCGCGGCTCGCACGCAAAGACTCATCGGTGGTGGCTGCCGGATCGTGAGCGCAAATCCGGCCATCGCCGTTCCGGCCCCGCTCTTCGGCAGCCGCAAAGCGCTGACCGCGGTGGCCCTTGCGCTCGGCACCTTCATGCAGGTGCTCGACACTTCCATCGCGAATGTGTCCATCCCGACCATCGCGGGCAATCTGGGAGTGAGCTCGGATCAGGGTACCTGGGTGATCACCTCCTTTGCGGTGGCCAACGGCGTGTCGGTGCCGCTCACCGGCTGGCTCATGCAACGCTTCGGCGTAGTGCGCACCTTCGTCATCTCGGTGGTGCTGTTCACGATCGCCTCCCTGCTCTGCGGCCTGGCCTGGAGCTTGCCGTCCCTGATTGCGTTTCGCGTGTTGCAGGGCGCGGTATCGGGCCCCATGATCCCCGGCAGCCAGGCGCTGCTGATCAATGTATTCGGTCCCGCCAAGCGCCACTCGGCCCTCGCCCTCTGGTCGATAACTACGCTGATCGCGCCCATTGCAGGACCCCTGCTCGGGGGCTACATCTCGGACAACTACGCGTGGCCATGGATTTTCTTGATCAACGTGCCGGTGGGGATCTTCTGCGCCTTCCTGTGCTGGAACAATCTCAAGTCCCAAGAGACGCCGACGCAGAAGCTGCCCATCGATCGCGTGGGTCTCATGCTGCTGTTCGTGTGGGTGGGCGCTCTGCAGATCCTGCTCGACAAGGGCAAGGATCTGGACTGGTTCAACTCGACCTTCATCGTGGTGTTGGCCCTCATCGCCGTCATCGCCTTTGCCGCGTGGTTGATCTGGGAGCTAACGGACAAACACCCCATCGTGGATCTGAGCCTGTTCAAATCGCGGAGCTTCACGCTCGGCACCGTCGCGCTGTGCTTGGGCTACGCCGTCTTCTTCGGCAACGTCGTGCTGATGCCGCTGTGGCTGCAGAGCTTCCTCGGCTATACGGCCACCTGGGCCGGCCTGGTCTCCGCCCCGAGCGGCGTGACCGCGGTGCTGACCTCGCTCATGATCGGACGCTTGATGCGCCGCTTCGATCCGCGGGTGCTGGCGGCGACTTCCTTCGGTTTCTACGCCGCCTCTTATTTCATGCGGGCTGGGCTCACCCCCGACGCCAGCTTCATCGCGTTCATGGCGCCGCAGCTGGTCCAGGGGTTCGCCATGGGATTGTTCTTCGTCAGCATGCTCGCGGTGGTCTTCGATGGCCTGCCCGCGCACAAGATACCCGCAGCGTCCGGCCTGTCGAATTTCCTGCGCATCACCGCCGGCAGCTTCGCCACCTCGCTGACCACCACCCTATGGGATCGGCGTGAGGCCCTGCATCAGACGCGCCTCGCCGACGCCGTCAACGTGTACGCGCCCGCCTACCAACAGGCGCTCGGGCAGATGCACCAGTTCGGGCTGAACGATCAGGGGGCCGCCGGCAGGATGACCCAGGCACTGATCGGGCAGAGTTACCTGCTGTCGTCGCTCGACCTCTTCTATCTGTCCGCTTGGGCCTGCGTGGCGCTGATTCCCCTGTGCTTCCTGGTCCGCCGGCCCGCCGCCGGTGCCGCGGTGACCGTGGCAGCGGATTAGACGGCCGCCGTAGGGAACCTAACGCCCTTCTCCCGCAACTAAGCGTTTAGCTCGACGTTTCCGCGGAAACGTCGGATTGACCGACTGGTGGACCATGGACGTTCCCGCGGAAACGTCACAATCGCAACGGAGACGCCAATGAGCAGACCCCTACGTGCGCACGCAGCCGCGCTGATCGCAGCGACCGTCATGATCGGCGGCATAGCCTGCGGTGAAAGCAGCGCCTTCGCGGCCGGCACTGCGCAAATCGGCCAGCCGGCACCTGAGTTCACCGCCACCGACAGCAAGGGGGCGCCAGTTTCCTTGAGCCAGTACCGCGGCAAGGTGGTGGTGCTGGAGTGGACCAACGCCGATTGCCCCTATACGCACAAACACTACGCCAGCGGCAATATGCAGAGCCTGCAGTCGCTGGCTCAAAAGAACGGCGTGGTCTGGCTGAGCGTTATTTCCTCGGCCCCCGGCAAGCAGGGTTACGTCAATGGACCGGGCGCGGACCAGCTCACGGTGTCGCGCGGCGCCTCACCGGCGGCGGTGTTGCTCGATCCGTCGGGAACTCTTGGCCGCCTGTACGGCGCAAAAACCACGCCGCATATGTTCGTCATCGACAAAAACGGCGCCCTGCAATACATGGGGGGCATCGACAGCCTCGCCACCGCGGATGCCGGCGACATCCCCCATGCCGAGCCCTATCTCAAGGAAGCCATGCTGGCGGTGGCGGAGGGTCACCCGGTTGACCACGCGGTCACCCGGCCCTACGGCTGTTCGGTCAAGTACTGACGGCGATGGGAATGCCGGCGAACTTGCCGGCCCAGGCCTTGGGCCCGGTGTCGTGCACGGACACCCCGTCCGAGCTCACCGCCACGGTGACCGGCATGTCGCGCACCTCGAATTCATACACGGCCTCCATGCCGAGCTCGGGGAAGGCGACGACGCGGCTGCCGCGAATGGCGTTCGACACGAGAAAGGCGGCGCCCCCGACGGCGATCAAGTAGGCGGAGCGGTGTTTGGCGATGGATTCGACGGTCTCGGGTCCGCGCTCGGCCTTCCCCACCATCGCGAGCAGGCCGGCCTTGCCGAGCATGGTGTCGGTGAACCGATCCATGCGATTGGCCGTGGTGGGGCCCGCCGGCCCCACGACTTCCGTGCCGACGGGATCGACCGGTCCCACGTAATAAATCACGCGGCCGTGAAAATCCAAACCCTCGGGCAGCGGTTGGCCGGCGTCGAGCATGGCGCAAATGCGCTTGTGCGCGGCGTCGCGGCCGGTCAGGAGTTTTCCGGAGAGCAGCAGCCGCTCGCCGGGCTTCCAACTCGCAATCTCTGCCTTGCTCAAACCGTCGAGCGACACCCGCCGGGCGCCGGCATCCGGTGCCCACTGCACCTTCGGCCATAGATCCAAATCCGGCGGCTCGAGAATCGCCGGGCCTGAACCGTCGAGAGTGAAATGAATGTGCCGGGTAGCGGCGCAGTTGGGAATCACCGCCACCGGCAGGGACGCCGCATGGGTGGGATAGTCCAATACCTTCACATCGAGCACGGTGGTCAAGCCGCCGAGCCCCTGCGCACCGATGCCGAGCGCGTTGACGCGCTGGAATATTTCCAGGCGCAACTCTTCCAATTTGCTGTTGGGTCCGCGTGCGATCAGATCGCCGATGTCGATGGGGTCCATCAGGGATTTCTTTGCCAGCAGCATGGCCTTCTCGGCGCTGCCGCCGATGCCCACCCCCAACATGCCGGGCGGACACCACCCTGCCCCCATGTCGGGCACCATCTCGAGCACCCAGTCGGCCACCGAGTCCGACGGGTTCAACATGGCGAACAGGGACTTGTTCTCCGAGCCTCCGCCCTTCGCAGCCACGGTGATCTCGACCTCGTCTCCCGGAGCGAACTCGGTGTGGATGACCGCCGGCGTGTTGTCGCGGGTATTGGAGCGCTTGAATGCGGGATCGGACACGATGGAGGCGCGCAGCTTGTTGCCGGGATCCAGGTATGCGCGCCGCACGCCTTCGTTGATCATGGATTCCAGGTCCTGCGTCGCCTCCCAGCGCACGCCCATGCCCACCTTCACGAACACCACCACGATGCCGGTGTCCTGGCAGATCGGCCGGTGACCCTCGGCGCACATGCGCGAATTGGTGAGGATTTGCGCAATGGCATCGCGCGCCGACGGACTCTGTTCCATCTCGTACGCGCGACCCATGGCGCGAATGAAATCGGGCGTGTGGTAATAGGATATGTACTGCAGGGCGTCGGCGACGCTGGCAATCACATCGGCTTCGCGGATCAAGCTCATGGCGAATATTACCGTATCGCCTACAATCAGTGAAAATCGGAGATTCGAATGCGAAGCGCGTTGACAGCTCTCGTGATCGGCGCCTGCGGCTGCATGGCCGCGGCGGCCTCCGCTCCCGCGACGCCCGCGCCGATACTGGCGCTGCACGAGTGCCGCCTCGAGCATCCGCTGCGGCTCGCGTCCATTGCGGCGCGTTGCGGCGTGCTCAAGGTGCCGGAGGACAGGACGCAGCCCGGCGGCGCCAGCATCGATTTGAACGTTGCGGTGGTGCCCGCGCTCAATCGCCGAGCCGCGGCGCCGCCGCTGTTTCTCCTGGCGGGCGGTCCGGGCCAGGGCGCCACGGCGATGTATGTAGGCTTCGCGTCCGCGTTCGCGCGCGCGAACCGCAATCATGCCATCGTGCTGGTGGATCAGCGCGGCACGGGAAAGTCCGCGCCCCTGACCTGCGATTATCCCGAGGATTGGCAGATGACATCGCCCGAGGCGGCCATGCCGGCGCTGCGGCAGGCCACACTGGCATGCCTCGCGAAGTACGGCGATCGGGTACGGTTCTATACGAGCAGCGTGGCCGTGGCGGACCTCGCGGCGGTGCGCGCGGCGCTCGGGTTTGGCACCATCGATCTATACGCGGTCTCGTACGGCACGCGAGTCGCCGAGCTCTACATGCGACGCTACCCCGCGACGGTTCATGCGGTGATCTTGGATGGGGTCACCTATCCTGAGCAGGCCATCGGCCCCGAAACCCCGCTCGACGGCGAACGCGCGCTCGATCTCATCCTCAAGCGCTGCGGGGATTCGCCTGATTGCGCCGCGGCCTATCCGAATTTGCCGCAGGATCTTGCGGGTCTGCGCCGTCAATTCGGACCGCAACAATCGATGCTCGTCATGGACGATCCGAACACCGGTCTGCCGTTGAAAGTGGAGTTCACTCGCAGCATGCTGAGCGCTTCTTTAAGATTTCTCTCCTACAGCGCCGGCCAGGCCTCGTTGCTGCCCACGCTGATTCATCGAGCGGCCGAGGGTGCGCTGGCGCCGCTCGCCGCGCAGACCATCATGACCGCGCGGCAAGTCGGCGACCAATTGGCGAGCGGCATGCAAAATAGCGTCGTCTGCAGCGAGGATGTGCCCTTCTTCGGCACCGCCCAAGTCGACCGTGCAGCCATTTCACGTACCTACCAAGGGCCGGATCAACTGGACGCCTTTCAGGAGGTTTGCAAGCTGTGGCCGCACGGACCGGTGGACCCCGATCTGCACAGCCCATTGACGAGCGACATTCCCACCCTGCTCTTGTCCGGCGAGGCCGATCCCGTGACACCGCCCGCCGATGCGGAACGCGCGGCGCGCGGGCTTGCGAATCACCGGCACCTGATCTTGAGCGGGGAGGGACACGGCCAGGTCGCGACCGGTTGTGTGCCGAAGTTGATGGCGGCGTTTCTGGACGCGGCGGCCCCCACACTGCTCGATGCGGCCTGCCTCGACCGGCATCGGCCTGCGCCCTTCTTCGTGAGCATGACGGGTCCTGCGCCATGATCGAGGCGTCGAATTTGAGCAAGCGATTCGGCGCGGTCGAGGCGGTCCGGGACGTCTCCTTCACGGCGCGCGACGGGGAGATCACCGGCATCCTGGGCGCCAACGGCGCCGGCAAGTCCACGACCTTGCGCATGGTGTACGGCGTCCTGACGCCGGACAGCGGCAAGGCCAGCATCGACGGCATCGACATTCGCGGCGAGACTTCGCGGGCGCGGGCACGCGTGGGAGTGCTGCCGCATGCGGCCGGCCTGTACGGGAATCTCTCGGCGCGCGAAAACATTCACTATTTCGGCTCGCTGCAGGGAGTGGGCAGCGAGGCTTTGGCTAAGCGCACCGGCGAGCTTAGCCAAGTCCTCGGCTTGGAAGATTTTCTCGATCGCCGCGCCAAGGGATTTTCGCAGGGACAGCGCATCAAGGTGGCGCTGGCGCGCGCGCTGGTTCACGACCCCGGCAACATTGTGCTCGATGAACCCACCAACGGGTTGGACGTCATGGCCATTCGCAATCTGCGCGACATGCTGCTCGCGCTCAAGGGGGAGGGACGCTGCGTTTTGTTCTCCTCGCACGTCATGCAGGAAGTCGCCGCGCTCTGCGATCGAGTGGTGATCATAGGCCATGGCCGGGTGCTGGCGGACGCCACAGTGCAATCGATTCGGGATCAAAGCGACACGGGCTCGCTGGAAGAGGCGTTTCTGCAAGTGCTGGGCGATTCCGAAGGGGTGAGCTGAATGCGCGCCCTGCTCACGGTGTTCGGTAAGGAATTTCTGGAGAACCTGCGCGATCGGCGCACGCTGGTGTCGGCGCTCTTGTTCGGCCCGCTGTTCGGTCCCTTGCTGTTCGGCCTCATGGTGTCGCGCATGCTCGATCAGAGCGTGGCCGAATCGGATGAGCCGCTCAAGCTCACTATTTCCGGCGGCGAATACGCGCCGGGGCTGACGCGCTATTTGGAAACACAGGGCGCCGTACTCACCAAAGCGAACCTTGACGAGGACCAAGCGCGGGCCGCCGTCCGCGGCGGCAGCGCCAAGATAGTGCTCATCATCCCCGAGGAATACGGTGCGCGATTCCGCGCCGCAACCCCGGCGCCCGTGCTTCTGGTCGCGGACAGCGCAGATTCGCAGACCCGCAAGATCGCGGATCGTGCTAGGGGTCTGATTGGAGGCTACGCCAGCGGCATCGCGCAACTGCGTCTGCAGGCGAGGGGGGTGAATCCCTTGCTCGCGGTTCCGGTGGCGGTGAACGAAGCCGATGTGGCGACACCCACCGGGCGGGCCGTCGTCGTACTGGGGTTCATGACCTACTTCGTGCTGTTCGCGGTATTGATGGGGGGGCTGTATCTCGCCATCGATTCGACGGCGGGGGAACGGGAGCGAGGATCCTTGGAGGCGCTGCTCAGCCTGCCGGTGGCTCGATCGAGCCTGGTGGGCGGCAAGATTCTCGCGACCTGCGCCTACATGTGCATCTCGCTCGCTTTGAGTCTCACGGCCTTCGTTTGCGTGTTCCGTTTCGTGCCGCTGGAAAAGCTCGGCATGAGCGCGAATTTGAACGCGCGCACCGCGCTCATTTTCTTTGGAATCTGCCTACCCTTCGTACCCCTGGGGGCCTCGCTCATGACCTTCGTTGCGTCCTTCACCCGCAGCTACCGCGAGGCTCAGACCTATCTCACGACGGTCTTGTTGGTGCCGACCCTGCCGATCGCCTTCGCCAGCATTTACTCGCTGAAAACCCAGAGCTCCTTGATGTTCATTCCGTCCTTGAGCCAGCATTTGTTGATGACCAGCGTGCTCAAGGATGAGCCCATCGGGGCGCTCGACGTGGGGGTATCGGCCGCGGCGTCGCTCGGCGCCGCCCTGGTGCTCATGGTGCTGACGGCCCGGCATTGGCGTCGAGAAACCATGCTCGGATAGTCGAGTCATTAGGGGCTCTTCCTATATGGTCGTTTAACAAGGTTTTCTGTATAAAGGGGGTCGGGGAACGTACCGATCTGGGGGAAGGGAATGATCGACTCGTCCGGCACGCGAACGAACATCGTCGCGTTATTGGCAATTCTGGTGTTGTCCGCGGCCACCATGGTGTGGCTGTTCTGGCATTACCCGGTAATCACGTCACTTGCCACGCTCGCCATCCTGGCGGTGCTCGGCATTTGCGCCCGGCTCGCGCGGTTGACCGATACCGACATGAGCGAACTACAGAGGCACAAGCAAGGCGTTTGACGCCGGCGTGATCTCGTCGCAAGCGATTCTGATCGCCTTAGGCTTCATTTCCCGATTCAAAAGCTACTTTTCTGATTGAGGGGGACTCAATCACGCGGCGAATCGTGGTACTCGGGCCGTACCCGCTTCACCAACCCTACTACTCAATACGCCTAGGCACGCAGTAAGCCATAATCGGCGACAGTGTACCGTCGTTGCGAAAGCGCGGTGGTGGCGACGGATGCTCCACACCGCAGGGATACCCGCCAATGAAGACATCTCGTTTGGGCGTTGTAACCGCTTTCGCGATTTTCATTGGGTTGATGTCGACAATTCCAAAGTCACATGCGCAGACATACCGGGTCACCGACCTAGGCCCGGGCACTGTCGGTACGGCCATCAATAACGCAGGCCAGGTTGTCGGCTACAGCTACACAGCGTCCGGCCCGAATCAGCCGTTCCTATGGAGCAACGGAACGTTGACTAACCTCGGCACGCTCGGCGGAACTGCGGGGGAGGCGCTCGGAATCAATAGCTCGGGACAGGTAGTCGGGCAGAGCAATATCGCAGGTGACGTTTATCACCACGCGACACTGTGGAGTAGCGGCGCGATCACCGACCTCGGTACATTCAACCCGGTGTGTTGCTTCAACAGCCGTGCAAACGCTATCAACGATACGGGTCAGATCGTTGGAACAACAGACATATCCTGTGGTCCGCCCGGAACTTCACCCCCGGAATGCGGCATGCTTACCGTTACGGAGGCTCCGTTCATCTTCACGGGCGGCACCATGACGCTCGTCAACGGAACCAATTTGGGGATGGGCGGGGGCGCGTCGAGTATAAATAATTCAGGTCAAATCGCCGGTTATGCGGAGGTGGAATTCGGTTACATACCGGATACCGCCGTCTTTTGGAGCGCAAGCACATCCCTTCCAAGCCTGCTGTTTCCACTCAATCCATTTGCCGCAACCCCAAATTCCAACCCTATTCTGGCGATAAATAATTCTGGCGAAATTGCCACGCAGGCGCCTGTCAATGCTAACGCTACTGTCTATACCGCCACGCTTTGGAACAACGGCACCGTAACTTATCCCGGCGCTCCGTATTTTGGGTGCCCTCCAAACCTCGGCCTGAATTGCCCCACTGGCGCGTATGGAGTCAACAACTCTGGACAAATTGTCGGCTACGGATCCAGCTGGCAGCTGGTCGATATTACGATCATATACACTAGTTTCGCAGCGTTATGGTCCGGCGGCCAATTTTCGGACCTGAATACGATGGCTGACCGCTCGAGTTTGCCAGCACCCTTTACCCTATCCTACGCCGCCGGAATCAACGACAACGGAATAATCTTAGCGGTCGGGAACTACGGGTCCGCTACGCATACATTCCTGCTGGAACTGGAGTCCCTCTCGCTCTCCGTTACTCCGTCGACGCTAGCATTTGCTAGCGAAACTGTAGGCAAGCAATCACTAGCTCAAACAGTAACGGTAGACAATAACGGTCCAACGCCATTCGGATTTAATCCGATGCTCCTGACCGGTGACTTCTCGCAAACTAACAACTGCGGCGCCAGCTTGGCTGTCGGATCGAGCTGTTCGATCCAGGTTACTTTCACGCCCACGGCGCCCGGTACTCGAACTGGCATGCTCACGGTGGCGTCAGGAGGGACAAGCTACACGGTCAACCTCACAGGCACGGGAACGATTTCCGTGGCGTTAACCACTAGCGCACCAACCACATTGGTGGGCACTGCTGTCACACTCACCTGGGCGGCTCCGGGAACCACTTGCATCGCTACCGGCGGCTCTACTGCCGATGGCTGGACAGGAAACCTACCGGGAAGCGGCTCAACGTCAGTGACCGAGTCCGCCGCTGGCAGGTACACATACGGAGTCACTTGTACGGGCGGCGGCCAGACAGGGACAGCACAAGTAACCGTTACGGTGGGTCTGCCGACCGTCAGCTTATCGGCTGCGCCAAGTACGGTGAGCGTTGGCCAGGCGTCTACATTGACTTGGACAACGACATTCGCGACCGCGTGTACTGCGTTCGGGGGCGGGAGTGGCGACGGTTGGTCTGGGACCAAGGCAACATCGGGGACCACCTCGCTCACTGAGAGCACGAGCGGCACTTACACTTATACGCTCACATGTAGTTCAGGCGGCAAGACCGGGCAAGGAGTAGCTGTGGTTACCGTGAACGCGAAGCCAACGTCCGGCGGCGGCTCGATTGACAGGTGGTCGCTTCTATTTTTGGTTTCGATCATCGGTTTTGGGTATAGGCGCCGACGTGGCCCAGACGCATCCACGGACGGACGTGAGGTTACTTTCCGATACAAAAGCTGCTGAATATCTCGCCGAGCAAATCCTCGCTGGTGAACTCGCCGGTGATCTCACCCAAAGCCTGTTGAGCGAGGCGCAGATCCTCCGCGAAGAGTTCGAACGCGCGGGTGTTGCTCAAGATCTCGGCTGCGTCCTGCGCGTGCCCGCGCGCGCGCCGAAGCGCATCGAGATGCCGGCGGCGGGCGGAGAAGGCCCCCGACTCGGCATCCTGATACCCCGCACTTTCCTTGAGATGGGCGCGCAGTAGGGCAACGCCCGCGCCGTTGAGAGCGCTCAAATAGACTCGCGGCGGCCAGGCGGCGTCACCCGCCTCGAATCGCGGCGAGGTGCCGTTCAAATCGATTTTGTTGAAGACCAAGGTCACCGGAACGTCCGGGGGCAATTGCTCGAGCTCGGCCGCACCCGGGCCAAGCGCGGCGTCCACGACATAGAGCACGCGATCGGCTTTGGTGATTTCGCTGTGTGCGCGCCGCACGCCCTCGGCCTCGACCACGTCCAGCGCCGTGCGCAGACCGGCGGTATCGATGAGGTTCACGGGCAAACCGTCCAAGTGCACCTGCCGGCGCAGCACATCGCGTGTGGTCCCGGGCACATCGGTGACGATGGCCACCTCGTCCTGCGCCAGTTTGTTCAGCAAGCTGGATTTACCGGCGTTGGGCTTGCCCGCGATGACGACGTGGAGTCCCTCGCGCAGCAGCGCTCCCTGGTGCGCGGCCGCGGTGATGGATTCGAAGGCGTCGAAGACGGCGGCCAGACGCCCGCGCAAGGCCTCTCCTGAAAGGAAATCGACTTCTTCGTCGGGAAAATCGATGGCCGCCTCGACGTAGGTCCGCAAGGCCGTGATCCGATCCTTGAGATCGGCGACTCGGGCCGAGAATTCGCCTTGCATGGAGCGCACGGCCGCACGCGCGGCCGCCGCGGTGCCGGCATCGATCAAATCCGCGATGGCCTCGGCCTGTGCAATGTCGATCTTGCCGTTGAGGTAAGCGCGTTCACTGAACTCGCCCGGCCGCGCCATGCGGCAGCCGAGTTCGAGCAGACGCTTCAACAGCATGTCGACGACGAGCGCGCCGCCGTGGCCTTGCAGCTCAAGGACATGCTCCCCGGTGTAGGAAGCGGGCGCGGGGAAGTACAAGGCAAGGCCCTCGTCCAGGCTGCGGCCGTGCGCATCGAGGAACTTGCAGAGTCGCGCGCGGCGCGGGGCGGGAAGCGCGCCGAGTATGCCGGTCGCGATCTGCGGCACCAGCGAACCCGAGACGCGAATGACCCCGACGGCGCCGCGTCCTGCCGCGCTCGCGACGGCGACGATGGTGTCGGGGAAATTCACGGCACCCTGCTCAGACAGGCTCCTAGGTCCGCGGTTTCGAGGCCTCGGCTTCCACCACTTGATTGACGCGCCATTGCTGCAAAATCGTCAACAGGGTATTGGTCAGCCAGTAAAGAACCAGGCCGCACGGGAACCACGCCATCATTCCCGTCATGATCAGCGGCATGAACTGCATGATCTTCGCCTGCATGGGATCGGGCGGCGGCGGATTCAGCTTGAACTGCGCGTACATGGCGGCTCCCATCAACAGGGGCAGCACGAAGAAGGGATCGCGCGAGGAGAGATCATTGACCCAAAGCAGAAACGGCGCCTGGCGCATCTCGACGCTCTCGAGCAGCACTCGATAGAAGGAGATGAAAAACGGAATCTGTATCAGCATGGGCAGACAGCCGGCCAGCGGATTGATCTTCTCCTTCTTGTACAACTCCATCATGGCGCGGCCCAATTTCTCGCGGTCGTCCTTGAAGGTCTCCTGGATCTGTTTCATGCGGGGCGCGACGGTGCGCATCTTGGCCATGGAACGTCCGCTCGCCTGGCTCAAGGGATAGAAGATCAGTTTGATGAGGGCCGTGACGATGATGATGGCCCAGCCCCAATTGCCGATGAGCCCATGCACCCAGTTGAGCGCCACGAACAGAGGCTGCGCGAGCACGGTTAGAATACCGAAGTCGACGGTGCGCTCCAGTCCCGGAGCGGTCGCGGCCAGCTGCGACTGCAGCTTGGGGCCGACGAAGAGTTTCTCGCGGAACTGCGCGGTTGCGCCCGCGGCCACCGGGGTCGCAGGACCGGTCGCGATCAGCAGGTATTGCTTGTCGCGGACTTCGAGCTGGTACCTGTAAGGCTGGTCGGGGCTGGGGACGATGGCGGACACGAACTGATGCTGGAGCGCGGCGAGCCAGCCATTGGTAATGGTTTCGGAGAATTTGCTGTCGGACTCGCTCTCCACGTTCAGCTCGCGGAACTTCGAACCCACATCGACCATCGGTCCCTTGAACGAGTAGGTCTCGACGTCGAAGTAGGAGCGCGATGGGTGCTCCCAGTGACGCAGGATCTGCGAATAGGGCGCCAATTTGCGCGGCGTCGCACCGGTGTTTTGCACATCGTAAATCAGGTCGATGGAATACAGGCCGCGCGTGAACACGAAGGTCTTGGTCACCGCCAATCCATTCCCGTCCGTCCATGTCAGCGGGACGCGAAGCTCGCGGGCGCCTTGCCCAAGCACGAAGGACTTCTCCGTCGAGACCCAGGTCGCCAGATGCGTGGGTGCGGATTCGCCCGCGTCGCCGATCAGACCGGTCTGCAACAAATACAGCGAGTCGGGCGGTTCACGGCTCAGGAGCCTGACCGGAACATGCGGCGTGTCTTTGCGCAGCGGATATTGCAGCAGATCGGCCTGATCGAGCTCGCCGCCCTTCAAGTTGATGGTGACGTCGAGGACGTCCGTGACGACGTGCAGCGTGCCGCTGTCGGGAGCCGCGCCAAAGGCATCCGGAGCAGGGGCTGCGGGCGCGGCGGATGACGCGGGTGTCGCGGCTGGGGACTGAGTCGCGGCAGCCGGCTGGCTCAAGGGCGAGACGTTGGGCTGCGCGGCGCTGCTCGCTGCCTGCGGCACCGTGTCGCCGAGGGAATTGCCGGACCCTGGAACGGATTGCGTGACGCTGGCGGATGTCCCCGTCGCCGGATAATCGTGCATCCAAACTTGATAGCCGTAGAACAGGATGGCGGCGAGGGTGCCCCACAGCGCAATTCGAATATTAGGCATTGATCATTCTCTTGTCCGGCACGGGCACCGGATCGTAGCCGCCCTCGTGAAAGGGATGACAGCGCAGCAGACGGCGCAGAGCCAACCACACACCGCGCATGGCGCCGTGTTGTTCGATGGCGGTATGCGCGTAGCAGGAGCAGCTGGGATAGAAGCGGCAGCGGGGACCCAACCAGGGGCTCAAGATGAGCTGGTAGGCGCGGATGAGCCAGAGCAGGATTTGGCGAAGGCTTAGCATCGTTGAATGATCGTCTTCCAGTGCTTGTCGAGACTGGCGCGCAAATCGGCCGCGCTCGCCTTACGCGCGGCTTCCCGAGCGGAGACTGTGACATCGACGGGCGGCAGGGAGTGTTGGTTCAAACGAAATGATTCTCGCGTGAGGCGTTTGATTCGATTGCGTGCGACCGCGCTGCCGAAGGTTCGCGTCGCGATACTCAACCCTAAGCGTGGAAACGCTTCATGATTGGCCAGGACCGATAAACTAAAAAGCGCATCGGCAAATTTCTTGCCGCGCAGCTTGACTTCGCGAAATTCGGCCGGCTGATGCAAACGCTGGCGCGGCTCGAACGTCAGCCTCTTGATAAACTTCGGTGTCGTTAGACGGTCCTGAACGCGCGTCAGGGACAGAGGCGCGCGCGCCCCTTGGCGCGGCGGCGGGCAAGCAGACGGCGACCGCTCTTGGTGGCCATGCGCGCGCGAAAGCCGTGGGTGCGGGCACGATGCAAATTACTGGGATTGAAAGTACGTTTCATAGCGCAACTCGAACAAAAACCACGGGGTAAATCAATGAATTGGGAGACTTACGAAAGGCGGCAAGGGTACTGAGCGAGCATCGATGTGTCAATAGACGCCTCGGCAAGAAAGGAGCTAGACTCCCTGCCCTTTCGTTTATTTGCCCTGCCTTAAAGTTTTAGGAGAGCGCTCTTGTCGGAGTCGCTATGGAACCGCTGTCTGCGAGTGCTCGAGAGCGAAATCCCGGAGCAACAGTTCAATACCTGGGTGCGACCCCTGCAAGCCATCGAACGTGACGGCGAGCTCAGGCTGCTGGCACCCAATCGTTATGTCATTGAATGGTTGGGCCAGAACTCCTTGCCGCGGATCAAGGAACTGGTGCGGTCGTTCGCGGACGACCCGGCGCCGGAGGTGGTTCTGGACGTGGGCAGCCGGGCCGGAGTTCCCACCCCGGTGGTCGCGGTCAACGGCGCCCACGAGGCCAGCCCAGGGGCACCGGTGCGATCGCGCCGGCCGGCGCCATCGGTCCTCGGCGCCCCCATCAATGCGGGCTTTACCTTCGACAGCTTTGTCGAGGGAAAGAGTAATCAGCTCGCCAAGGCGGCCGCCATCCAGGTGGCGGGAAATCCCGGCAAGGCCTACAACCCCCTGTTCATTTACGGTGGCGTCGGCCTCGGTAAGACCCACCTCATGCACGCCGTCGCCAACAAGTTGAAGGAGCGCAACTCCGAAGCCCGGCTCGCCTATGTGCACAGCGAACGGTTCGTGAGCGACATGGTGAAGTCCCTGCAGCACAACACCATCAACGATTTCAAGACGGCCTATCGCTCCTTGGATGCGCTGATGATCGACGACATTCAGTTTTTTGCCGGCAAAGACCGCAGCCAGGAGGAATTCTTCCATACCTTCAATGCGCTGCTGGAAAGCCAGCAGCAGGTGATCTTGACCTGCGACCGGTATCCCAAGGAAGTCGACGGTCTCGAAGAGCGCCTGAAATCACGCTTCGGCTGGGGATTGACGGTCGCCATCGAGCCGCCGGAACTGGAAACCTGCGTGGCCATTTTGATGAGCAAGGCTGCGGCCGGCATGGTGGATTTGCCCGAGGAAGTTGCCTTCTTCGTCGCTAAACGGATTCGTTCGAACGTGCGCGAGTTGGAAGGAGCGCTGCGCAGAATTGTGGCGACCTCGGAGTTCACGGGGAGACCAATCACGCTGGATCTGGTGAAAGAGGCGCTGCGCGACGTGCTCGCCCTGCAAGAGAAGCTCGTCACCGTCGAAAATATTCAGAAGACGGTCGCGGAATACTACAAAATCAGGATTGCTGATTTGCTCTCCAAGAGACGCAGCCGTTCCATCGCCCGGCCGCGGCAAGTTGCGATGGCGTTGGCCAAGGAATTGACCAATCACAGCCTGCCGGAGATCGGAGATGCTTTTGGCGGCCGAGATCACACGACCGTGTTGCATGCCTGCAGGCGAGTCAAGGAGTTGCGCGAGACGGAACGGCGTATCGGAGAGGACTATATGAACCTGTTGAGAACCCTGGCGGGATAGGGTAGGAGAACCTGTGGATGCTTCTGTGGATAAAGATATCCACAGTTCGATGACAAGTTCCGCGCCGTCGTTGGACAGGAGTCAAGGTGCGATTGCAAGAGTTACAACGTATTGATTATTCAGTGTTTTTTGGAGTTATACCGGATATCGGGCCGCTTCATAATCATAGTAATAATCTCTTTTAAGAATCTAAATCTAAGATTGGTCAGACGGGTATCCCCATGAAATTGACGGCAGAGCGAGAGAAATTATTGGCCCCCCTGCAAGCGGTGATCGGGGTGGTCGAACGGCGGCAAACCATGCCCGTACTGGCGAACGTTTTGCTGGGTGTTCGCGAGGGAAAGTTATTTATTACTGCGACCGATCTCGAAGTGGAATTAGTGGCCTCGACGGAAGTGACGGTTCAGGCCGCGGGCGATATCACCGTTCCTGGCCGCAAGTTCCTGGATATTTTGCGGGCTTTGCCCGAGAAACTATCGGTATTGCTGACCGTGGAGGGAGAGAAAGTCGTCATCAAAGCCGGCCGCAGCCGTTTCAGCCTGTCGACGCTGCCGGCCGCGGAATTTCCGATTATTGACGATATCAATGCGCAGCAGACGGTGCAGGTGGCGCGCAAGGAGTTACTGCGATTACTGGAAAAGACGCATTTCTCCATGGCGCAGCAAGATGTTCGTTACTACCTGAACGGAATGCTGCTCGAGATCGACGGCGCGGTATTGCGTGCTGTGGCCACCGACGGTCATCGACTAGCACTGTGCGAAGCGCCTTTGGCCGCGAAGGCAAAGGTCTCGCAGCAGGTCATCGTTCCGCGCAAAGGAGTGTTGGAGCTGCAGCGGGTGCTGAACGACGAGGGAGTGGCCGATCTGGCGATAGGAACCAATCATGTTCGCGCGCAAATCGGCGATGTTCGCTTCACTTCGAAGCTGATTGACGGTCGATTCCCCGAATATTCGCGCGTAATTCCTGCGGCGCCGGCCTCCGCCATCCGAGCCGACCGAGATGTATTGCGACAAGCGCTGCAGCGAACGGCGATTCTTTCCAACGAGAAGTATCGCGGCATACGCGTCACGGTGAAAAAGAATGTGATTATGGTGCAGGCCCACAATCCGGAGCAGGAAGAGGCCGAGGAGGAAATCGAAGTGGGCTACGACGGTAGCGATCTCGAGGTGGGATTTAACGTTAATTATTTATTGGACGCGCTGGCCGCGATCGACGGGCAGGATGTGGAGCTTGGCCTGACGGATAGCAATAGCAGCTGCCTGATTCGCTCGCCGGGTAATGTGTCGGCGCGCTATGTCGTGATGCCGATGAGGCTTTGAGGCGTGCCCCTCGGCCGGGTGCAAGTAACGGATTTCCGCTGCTTGCAGTCGGCCGCTCTTGATCTCGATCCCCAATTCACGCTGATCAGTGGCCCCAATGCCTCCGGCAAGACCAGCTTGCTGGAGGCCCTCTACGTGTTGGGCCGGGGGCGCTCATTCCGAACGCGCCGTCTCGAGCACTTGATTCGGCATGGTGCCGCGCAGTTTGTGGTCTTTGGTGAGGCGGTCACCGCCGATCGACGCATCCCCGTGGGGGTGGAGGGGAGCGCCGACGGAGTGCGCGCAAGGATTGCGGGAGACAAGGCCTCGACGCTGGCGGCGTTGGCACTCATGCTGCCCGTTCAGATCATCGACCCGGAGATCCACCACCTAATCGAGGAGGGCCCCAGCCGCCGGCGAAGGTTCATAGATTGGGGAGTGTTCCACGTGGAACCATCCTTCGTCGCGCACTGGCAGCGGTATCGACAAGCGCTCCGCCAGCGCAACGCCGCACTCAAGACCGGTCAGGAGCCGACCATCGTCGCGGTCTGGGACGGCGACCTCCTCCGATACGGCGAATTACTGAGTCAGGCTCGCGCCCACTATGTGGAACGACTCTCTGAGCAAGCAGTGCCCATCGCCCGCAATCTGCTCGGGATGGATGTCGCGTTGAGTTATCGGTCAGGCTGGGGGAGGGATCAGAGTTTCGCCGAGGCCCTCCAGGCCAGCAGCGCTCACGATCGGCAGATGGGCACAACCCAGGTCGGTCCCCACCGCGCGGAGCTGGGCATTCGGCTGAACGGCGCGGCCGTTAAAGATCGCATCTCTCGAGGTCAGCAGAAGCTGCTGGCAGCCTCGCTGCTAATCGCCCAACTCAAGCTATTTCCCGATGACTCACCCGTACAACCCAGCCTGCTGCTCGACGATCCCGCCGCCGAGCTCGACGACGAGCGGCTGGCTGGCCTGATTCGCGAGGTATCTGCGCATTCGGTGCAATTGATCGTGACCACCTTGCACGGAGACTTCTCCGCCTTTGGCACCCCCGGGCGTCGATTCAGGACGGATGCCGGACGGGTCATTGCAGTGTAGCTGCGGTTCCACGTGGAACATGTTGGCCACCTGGAGCGCGGCGGGTCCGCCCCCGGGCGCATTTGACGTTTCCGCGGAAACGCGCGTAGTGGAGACCGGCGGCTTCGCTGGTAGATCTGTGGATAACGCGCTAATAGTTTGGAGAACCCACCAGTCGCCGGCGGAGTCGCGGAGCGCTACGGACTGCGTTTAAGGCGGATACAGCCGCGCCGGTCGCGGCGGAGGAGGGCCGTGTTAGTTACCACAGAACCTGTGGGTAACATCGAGAATCCGCGCCCCCATATCGTCTTCGTAGCTCTCCGGCAGTGCGGTTGTCCGGGGCTGTAACCGAGCGTTTCAGTAGCGTAGCGCCGCCGCGGCTTCGGCTCGGGGAAGTTCGGCTAAAGCGCGCCGTAACCCCCTGATTCCACAAGAGTATTTGCCACCCAAGGATTCGTCATTATTGGTAAAAGCTGTTAGAATGGGCGGTCTTACAGCAGGATCAATCATGTCCGATAACGATGTTTACGATTCCAGCAAAATCAAAGTCTTAAAGGGGCTCGACGCGGTGCGAAAGCGCCCCGGAATGTACATCGGCGATACCGACGACGGCAGCGGCCTGCATCACATGGTGTTCGAGGTGGTGGATAACGCCATCGACGAGGCATTGGCCGGCCACTGTGACCGAGTGGTGGTCACCATCCACGCCGACGAATCGGTGACGGTCTCGGATAACGGGCGCGGCATTCCGGTGGACATCCACGCCGAGGAGGGACGCTCGGCGGCCGAAGTCATCATGACGGTGCTGCACTCGGGCGGCAAATTCGACGACAGCTCCTACAAGGTCTCGGGCGGCTTACATGGCGTCGGAATTTCCGTCGTCAATGCGCTATCGGATTACTTGGAGCTATTGGTCCGCCGCGACGGCAAGCTGCATCGCCAGGAATATCGCCTGGGCGAGCCGCAAGCTCCGCTCGCCGCCATCGGCGATACCGACGAGAAGGGTACGACGCTGCGCTTCAAGCCCAGCTCGCAAATTTTCACGCACATCTCCTTCAACTACGACACGTTGGCGAAACGTCTACGCGAATTGTCCTTTCTCAATTCCGGCGTACGCATCGAATTGAACGACGAGCGCGACGAGAAAAGCGAAGTGTTTCAGCACGAAGGCGGATTGAAGGCCTTCGTCACTCACTTGAATCGCAGCAAGACGCCGGTACACCCCACGGTGCTGTGGTTTCAGACGCGCGACGGCAACACGCAGGTGGAAGTCGCGATGCAATGGAACGACTCCTACCAGGAGAGCATGTATTGCTACACGAATAACATTCCGCAGAAGGACGGCGGCACGCATCTCGCCGGCTATCGAGCGGCGCTCACCCGCACACTGAACAATTACATCGAGAAAGAGCTCGCCGCCAAGAAAGAGAAAATTCAAACCACGGGCGACGACTCGCGCGAGGGATTGACCGCAATTTTGTCGGTGAAACTGCCGGATCCGAAATTCTCCTCGCAGACCAAGGACAAATTGGTGTCCTCGGAAGTCAAGGGTGTGGTCGAATCTGCGGTTGCCGCGCGCCTCGAGGAATTCCTGCTGGAGCATCCGCAGGAAGCGCGCGCCATCGTCAACAAGATTCTCGAAGCCGCCTATGCGCGCGAGGCCGCGCGCAAGGCGCGCGAAATGACGCGGCGTAAGGGCGCTCTCGACATCGCTGGCCTGCCCGGCAAGCTGGCCGACTGCCAGGAGAAGGATCCTGCGCTTTCCGAGATGTTCTTGGTGGAGGGCGATTCCGCCGGCGGCTCGGCGAAGCAGGGGCGCGACCGGCGCACTCAGGCCATCCTGCCGCTCAAGGGCAAAATCCTCAACGTCGAGAAAGCCCGCTTCGACAAAATGTTGGCCTCCGCCGAAGTGGGAACTCTCATCACCGCGCTGGGCTGCGGCATCGGGCGCGACGATTTCAACGTCGACAAGCTGCGCTATCACCGCATCATTATCATGAGCGTGGACGGGGACGAACATTGCTTTGTACGAGATCGCAGCGGCGTACGAATGACCACCGTGGGAGGCTTCATAGATGCCGCTCTAGTCGGGATGAGCCCCGACGAAAACGGCGTTACCAAAAGAGTTAGAGAAGCGCTGGGAGACGTCCTTTGCTTTGGACTGGATGATCACCAGGTGAAATTCCGCCCGATAAAGGGCGTGATCCGGCACCCCGTCGATGAAGTTCTGTATGAGGCGAAGACTGCATACGGGCGATCGGTACGTGTCACAGCAAGCCACAGTGTGTTTGTGCAAGAGAACGGTGAGATCCGGCTCAAGCAAGGCAGCGAACTGAATGTCGGCGATCGTCTCGTGGCACCGAAAACGATCAGGTTCCCCGAGGGCGCGCCCGGAAGATTGGACTTACTTCGAAGGCTGTATGAGGTTCCGGACGCGCGGTCCCAGATTTGGGTGAGAGGCCCAGCGGTGGAGGCGTGGTTCAAGTCCCAGATCAACCAGGAATACGCCGACCGGCCTGAGATGACCGCCCCCCGAGTCGAGCTTTCCGTCGAGGTTCGACAACACCTCACCGAGCTGCGCCGAGCCAGCGGTATAACCAATGCTGAACTGTGCCGCAAAGTCGGAATACGCCAGCCGGTGACCTTTTATGCTTGGGAGAGGGGGCTCTCGCGGCCCACTTTGCCCAACTGCCAAGCCTATATGACCGTAATTGGAGCCGATGCGGCCGCGCTCATGCCGCAAATAGCGATAGGAGGCAGTCGGCTCGAGAGAATATGGGAAACGCAATACCGCGGGTCGCCATCGAATCGCGTGAGGGACTACGTACGCATGTCGGCGCTGGAGGCGGAAGACATTGCCTGGTTCGCGGAGCGTGAAGATTTGCAGCTTACGCCAGAGCACAACGCACAATTACCGGTTCCGCGGTATTTGAGCGTCACTCCAGAGCTGATGAAATTACTCGGCTTCTATATGGCCGAGGGGTCATGCTCGGATCGTCAAGGGATACGGTTTGCCATTGGAAAGAGCAACGTGCGATTTCTTGATGAGATGACTGAGGCGCTGACGCGTGTGTTTGGCCTGACACCGCAGAGCTACAGCATCAAAAGAGGTTGTGGCGAACTTAAATTGGTAAACCGCGTTGCGGTGCTTGCGTGGCAGCACCTGTTCGGCTACGGCGGCGTCGACTCACTAACCAAAAAGATTCCTGACTTGGTATTTAATGTAGATGAGTCGATGCGGCTGGCTTTTCTACGCGGCTATCTACTGGGGGATGGCTGCGTTACGGCTGGCAATGTCGTCTTCAGTACGTCCTCTCGCGATATAGCCAGCGGCGTATCCTATCTACTCTCCAGTTTCGGAATTGTTGCCGGCATCAGTGAGATCGCTGCCGACCGGGTCGCGCGTCGCTGTGGAGATCAAATTTTCAACACGACGCATCGTCATTGGCAGATTCGCGTCCGCACAATCGAGGATTTAGCGCGCATCCGCTCCGTCTGGTGCGATCATTCCGGCGCACCCACAGTCGAGGAGCGAATCGCAGGGCGCGACACTCCGCGCCGTCGTGCCTTTGACATCGTTGCTGGCGATCTAATTGCGCTGCCTATTGTTTCTATTAATCCCGTTACCGCATCCAACGGCCAAGTCTACGATTTCTCCGTAGAAGGGGATGAGAACTTTATATGCGGTTTCGGTGGAATTGCGGCTAAAAACACAGATGCGGACGTTGACGGAAGCCACATACGCACGCTGCTGCTGACTTTCTTCTACCGCCAAATGCCGATTCTCATCGAGCGCGGACACATCTACATCGCGCAGCCGCCGCTGTACAAGGTGAAGAAGGGCAAGCAGGAAACCTACGTCAAGGATGATCTTGAATTGAATGCTCTGCTGCTCAGCACCGCGATCGACGGCGCGGCGCTGCACGTGAACGCGGAGGCTCCGCCCCTGTCGGGACTGGGTCTCGAGTCGCTGGCGAGAAAATACGTCGAGGTACAGGCCATCGTGCACCGATGGGCGCGCCGCTACGACGAGCGCTTCCTCGAGCAGCTGCTGTACTCACCCCCATTGGCCACGGGATCCTTCGACCGCATCGACACGCTGCGCGACTGGTGCCGCAATCTGGAGCAGAAGCTCAACGCCCTGGACGATGTGTCGCGGCGCTATCGGGTCACGGTGGAAACCATGGGCGGCGGCGGTCATCGCGTCAACCTGCAGCGCCTGGAACATGGACTCACCTCGGAGAAACATATCCCTCGAGAGTTTTTCGAGTCCGCGGAGTATCTGCGGATAGCCGAACTCGCACAGACCTTGAGCGACTTGATGGGACCCGGCGCCTTCATTCAACGCGGCGATGACCGCCAGGACGTGGCCAGCTTCAAAGTCGCCATGAGCTGGCTGTTCGAGCAGGCCAAGAAGGGCCAGAGCATTCAGCGCTACAAGGGCTTGGGCGAGATGAACGCCAGCCAGCTGTGGGACACCACCATCAACCCCGAGACGCGACGGCTCATGCAGGTGCGCATCGAGGACGTGGTGGCCGCCGACGATATATTCACCACTCTGATGGGCGATGCCGTGGAGCCGCGCCGGGAGTTCATCGAAAAGAACGCGCTGCAGGTCTCGAATCTGGACGTGTAGGCGACCGCAACCGGCAAAGGAACGCCCATGACATCGTCGACTGTCGCGCTGTCCGTTCGCGGCTTGCGCAAGAGATTCGAGCGGCCCGCGGTCGAGGGAATCGATCTGACCATCGAGGCGGGCGAGTTCTACGGATTGCTCGGCCCCAATGGCGCGGGCAAGACCACCACATTGCGGATGATTGCCGGTCTATTGAAACCGGACCTCGGCGGGATTCAAGTGTTCGGAATCGATGTACTGGGCAATCCGGCGGCCGCCAAGGAACTGATCGCGTGGCTGCCCGACGAGCCCTTGCTCTACGACAAGCTCACCGTCGCGGAATACCTGGAATTCATCGGCGGTCTGTGGCGCATGGATCCCAAGCAGGCCGAGCGCAACGCTCGGGAGTTGTTGGAGCGCCTTGATTTGTGGGTACACCGCGACGATCGCTGCGAGGGCTTTTCGCGGGGGATGAAGCAGAAGGCCGCCCTCGCCGGTGCTTTGATACACGAACCGCGGTTGCTGATCCTCGATGAGCCGCTGACCGGTTTGGACGCGGCCATCGCCAGGCAGGTCAAAGATTTGTTGCTGGAACGCGCCCGCGCCGGCTGCACCATCATTCTGACCACGCACATTCTGGATGTCGCCGAGCGCTTGGTCGATCGCATCGGAATCATTCAATCGGGTCGCTTGCTGGCCGAAGGGACCTTGCAGGAATTGCGCGGCAAGGCCGGGCACGCCGACTCGACGCTCGAGGAAGTGTTTCTCAATCTGGTTGCCAAGCCGAGCGCGATTCCAACGTGAACTTGCGGCCGGGATCGACCGCGTGGTTGATGCATCATGAATTCCGGCTGTATTGGCGTGGAATCAGCAAGGCTGTCGGCAGTAAAATCCCGGTCCTGCTCCTTTTGATTCTGCTGCACCTCATCGCCATACCGATAGCGTTGGCGATAAAGCACACACCGTCGCTGCCATCGCGTGCGGTCGCGCTGGGCCTGACCATCGGCGGCGCCTTTGTTCTATTTCTCATGATCTCGCGCAGCTTGATCACCGCCGTCCAGGCGCTGTACGCACGCGGCGATATGGATTTGCTGCTGTCCTCGCCGCTGTCCCCGCGCGCCATCATCGCCGTGCGCGCGTCGTTCATCGCGGCCTCCGTGACCACGGAGTTCGGCCTGCTGGTTTGGCCGTTTGCCAATGTGTTCGTCCTTTTCGGACTCTTCGGCTGGCTCCGGGCGTATGTTCTGTTGCCGGCATTGGGAATGTTGGCGACGAGCATCAGCCTGGTGCTCGCGCTGATGTTGTTTCACGCGTTCGGTGCGCGGCGCACGCGGGTCATCGCGCAGATCACATCGGCGCTCATCGCCGCCGGGTTCATGATCCTGCTTCAGCTCCCCAATATCATGAGATCGCGGAGCAAAAACGCAGCGGCCGCCACAAGTGCCCTCACGGCCGGGCTGCCGCCGGGCGACAGCGCTTTCCTGACTCCCGCTCTCGCCGTGATGGGCGGCTCGGCTGCCACGCTGGCGATCGCCGTCGCGTGTGCCGCGATCTTCGGGCTGACCGTACGTCTGCTCGGCGGTGCCTTCATTGGCGCATCTATCGCAGCGGCAAGCATCAGTGTCGGCCGGCGTGCGCGCAATCCGAGCGACTCCCTGCGATTTCACGGCAACACTCGCCTGATCCTCATTCGCAAGGAACTGCGACTGATTGCTCGCGATCCGTGGCTGCTGACCCAGCTGCTGCAGCAGAGCATCTTCTTACTGCCCCTGGGAGCCGTGCTGTGGCGGCAACGGGGCGCCGGACTGCCCATCATTTGGGGTGCGGTCATATTGCTGTCCGGATTCCTGGCGAGTTCTCTGGCGTGGATCACGGTGTGCGCGGAGGATGTGCCGGAATTGGTGGCAGCCGCGCCGATTTCCGCCGAGCAGATACTGCGCGTGAAACTGCAAGCCGCACTGTTGCCGATAGTTCCGCTGATCTTGCTGCCGTTGCTGGTCTTATGGCGGTCGCACCTGTGGTTCGGATTGTCGGTATCCGTCTGCTCCCTGGGGTCGGCGGTCAGTTGTGCGCTACTAAACGTCCACTCTCCCTTTCCTGGTAAACGGAGCGACTTTCGTATGCGCCACAAGGGCAACCCAGGACGAGGTTTTATCGAACTTCTAGTCATCGGGGGGTGGTTATTGGTTTGCACCGTGATGGTGTGGATGAGTCCTTGGCGTTGACCTGAGCAGGGTCCTCTATTGATAAGCCGCACGCCGCTCACTATCCTTACTTTTATGAGCATTGCACCGCAGGTCCCTCCTTCTGTTTGAGCTTGGCGACCTAGAGAGTGCCGCGACGCTGGTGCGCGCCATCGTTCCACCGACACCGCAATATGCCTGGCCCAAACTCAAAGCGCGCGCCGGCTGCACTGTGTGGGTAAAGCACGAGAATCACACCCCGACCGGCGCCTTCAAAGTCCGCGGCGGCCTCGTGTATCTGGATCGATTGCACCGCGCGCAGCCCAAGATACCCGGAGTCATTTCGGCCACCCGCGGCAATCACGGTCAATCCATCGCCTTTGCCGCAGCGCGCACTGGAGTTCCGGCCACTATCTACGTCCCCCGCAACAACTCCCGCGACCAGAACTCCGCGATCGCCGCCTTCGGCGCCCAAGTCGTGGAGTTCGGCAAGGACTTCGACGAAGCCAAGCACGAGGCCTTCCGGGTAGCCGCCGCCGAGGGGCTGCACTTCGTGCCGTCATTCCATCGAGACCTGGTCACCGGCGTCGCCACCTATGCGCTCGAGTTATTCCGCGCCGTGGCCCAGCTCGATGCCGTATACGTCGGGGTCGGGATGGGCTCGGGCATCTCCGGCTTGATTGCGGTGCGCGATCTCCTGGGTCTCCAAACCGAAATCATCGGCGTGGGCGCCGCCGGAGCACCCGCCACGGCCCTATCCTTTGCCGCGCGGCGAGCCACCAACGCGCCGTTCGCGAGCACCTTCGCCGACGGGCTCGCGACGCGCGAACCCAATGCGGAGGCGATCGCCAATATTTGCCGTGGCGCCGCGCGCATCGTGCAGGTCAGCGAGGACGAGATCGCCGAGGCGATGCGCATCTATTACGACGACACTCATCAGGTCGCCGAAGGCGCGGGCGCCGCCCCGCTGGCCGCCCTGTTGCAGGAGCGCGGTCGAATGTCGGCCAAGAACGTGGCGGTGGTGCTCTCCGGCGGCAATATCGAGCGTGCGCGTTTTTTGCAGGTTCTCGGCGGATCTACGCCGGCTGTGCCTTGAGCATTCGGTCGGCCGCTCTGCCAACGGCGGCGGAGCGCTCGACGCGTATGGCATCCAACCGCTTCAACGCGGCGGCGACGATTTCGGGCCGCGCCAGCTCCGGCCGCCCCGAATCGAACGGCGGCTCGGGCGAGTATTCCAACGCGAGTTGTACGACCTGGGCGTAGTCGACACCCGCGATCTCCGCCATGACGGCGAGCGCCATGTCGATGCCGGCGGTGACACCGCCCCCGGTGATGATATTCCCGTCCCGCACGATTCGAGCAGGGTCGGGTGTGACGCCGAAATTCGCCAGCAGCTCGCGCCACGCCCAATGGCAGGCCGCTCTCCTGCCGCGAAGTAGTCCGGCGGCCGCGAGCAGCAGCGATCCCGTGCACACCGAGGTGACGAACTGCGCCTTCGCCGCCAGCCGCTCGAGTTCGGACAGATAGGCCAGGTCTTCCATCGCCGCGACCGTGCCGAACCCTCCCGGCACGCACAAGAGTTCGCAGGCTTCGACGTCCGCAAGACGAACGACGCCGGCGAAGGTGATTCCACCGTCACCCTGGATCGGGACGCCTTCCACGGATGCCAGCACGCAGCGTGCCCGCGGCAGCCGCGCGAAGATCTCGAAGGGCGCAGTGAAATCGAGTTGGGTGACGCGCGGATAGAGCGCGAATACCACGGAGAAATCGCCGGTCATGGGGCCTACCTCGTCGTATTTGACCGCGCCACCTTACCCGGCTAGGCTTCGTCCTGAATGACGTTAATCCCACTTTTTATGCCATGATCCGCCGAATCGCCTTTCTCATTTATCCCGACTTCCAGCTGCTGGATGCGGCGGGCCCGATTGCGGCCTTCGAGATCGCCGGCCGCCATGCCCCGGGCAGCTATGCACTCAAGGTGATTGCCGCCGAGCCCGGCCTGGTCCCGAGCTCCTCCGGCGCGTCCATGCAGGCGCGGCCCTTAGGGAAAGCTCGGGACATCGACACGCTCATCGTCGCGGGCGGCGAGGGCTCGCGTTCCGCCATGCACTGCGCGAAGACACGGCGCTTCATCCGTGCATGCGCGACGCACGCCCGGCGCACCACCAGCGTCTGTTCGGGTTCCTACATGTTGGCCGCCGCTGGGCTGCTCGACGGCAAGCGAGCCACCACTCATTGGAGCCGAGCGGCGGATTTTGCCCGCAAGTTTCCCAAGGTTCGCTTGGAGCCCGACTGCATCTTCGTCAAGGACGGTTCCATCTGGACTTCCGCCGGCATCACCGCCGGAATCGATCTGTCCTTGGCGATGATCGAGGCCGATCTCGGCGAGACCATCGCGCGGAGCACGGCCCAGCAGTTGGTGGTTTACTACCGCCGCCCCGGCGGTCAGTCGCAATTCTCCGCTCTGCTCGATATGGAACGCGCCAACGGCCGATTCGCGTCCCTGCTCGACCATGTACGAAGCCATTTGGACCAGCGGCACAGCGTCGCGGATCTCGCGGAGCATGCCTGCATGAGTCCGCGCAATTTCTCGCGCGCATTCCAGGCCGAGACGGGCATGACGCCGGCCAAGGCCGTCGAACACTTGCGAGCCGAGACGGCGCGCGGCTCGATCGCCGGCACCGGCCGAACCGTGCAGGACATCGCCCAATCCTGCGGCTTCGGCAACGCGGAGCGCATGCGCCGCACATTCGTACGATTGTTTGGTGCGCCGCCGTCGGCCGTGAAGTATCACGGCGGCTGAACCGCTGCCTACCGCTCGAGTAGGAGCCACGCCAAGAGCGCTGCCTGCTTCTGATCCGCACCCCACGGAGAACCCACCTGCTTGCCCAATTGATGCACGGCGTCTCTCAAGTGATTTAAGGATTGGTGCAGACAGGCCGCCGCTCGGGTGTCCAAATCGCGCGCCGGCACCCGGCTCACGGTGAGCCCCAATACCTGCGCCGCTGTGCTGAGCGCGCTGCGAAAGTGGTCGCCGTCGGCGCTGTGAATCGCCGCGTGCGAGGCGAGTATGGACTCGAGCGAGCTGCCTTTTCGCCCCGATGACTCCAAAATCCCGACCGACTTCAATCGAAACTCACGAGCCGCCACTTCTTCTTGTAAGCGATGCAGCGCCGAGAGCGCCTTGGCCTCAGCCTGGCGCCGGTAACCATCCAGGCGCTGCGATGCGTCCTCCAAGGCCAGGGCCTCGACCGCGTGGTAGGGCTGCTTCGATTCGGGAAACCCCTCCTCGATAAGATCAATCCGCGATCGCGCCAACACCCGCGGGCCATTCGGCGTTCGGCCGAGTGCGACCACGGCCGCCCAGCCCGAGTGGGCGGCAACTCCCATGGCAGCGACCGGTAGCCTCATCCTTGATTCCTTGCTTCCTCACATCAAAAGTAGCACGGCGATGAACAGGGCATACAGCGCGGCGAGCGGGATAAGCCATCGAGCATCGACCTCGCGCTTCGAGAATAGCCCGAGCAATGCCGCCACGGCCACTGAGGTAATGATGCCGGAGACGATGAGCTCGCGGGAAAACATCCATGTCGTGAAGAACAACCCGAAAGCGGTGGGCACCGTGGCCTGTATCATCATGGCGCCCGATATGTTGGCCAGGGCCAGCCTTTCCTTCCCTTGGCGAACCCAGATGAGCGCGTTCATGGTCTCGGGCAGTTCGGTGGCGATGGGGCTCAACAGCAGCGCCACCAACTGCGGCGACATCCCAGCCCAGATTCCAATCGATTCCAACTGACCGACGAACACCTTGGACGCAATCGCAATGACGATCAGCGCGACGGTTGTCTGCAGCAGCGGCCACATCAGCCCCGGATCGCCTTTCGGATGCAGCTTGAGCGGCTCGAGTGCCTCCTCGCTCAAGACCTGCGCACCGCGCAGCTCCTGCCTCAGGTATACGCCATACGCGACGAGGAACACCACGCCAAGCCAGGGCTTGTAGCGGAGCACGATGAGGCCGAGCGCCAACTTGACGATGAATAGGGACAGAAACCACGCCTGATCGCGGCGCAGTTTCTTCGACTCGCATTCGATGACCGGCGTCGCGCGCCCGAGGCGCCGCCGGTTCCACAGCATGGCGCAGCCGACAACGGCGTAGGAGAGAGTGGCCAGCACCAACGGTCCGCCCAGGGCCGCACCGACACCTATATCCTTCTGAGCCGAGTCCCGGCCGAATACCACTGCCACGAAAGTGACAGCGCTTTCCGGCAGCGCGGTGCCGAAGGCCGCGAGAATAGTGCCGGTGGCGGTTTCTCCCACCCCGAGCTTGCGTCCCAGCCATTCGACTCCGTTTACGAAGAACTCGCACGCAAAATAAATCGCGGCGGCGGAACCCAGGAACAGTATGACTGTGAGCATGAACCGCGAAAGTATACGATAGCTGCCGGTGAACGAGCTCCAACATCGCGATGTCGTCGCCAACCGCATCCGCATGCATCTCGCGGAGCGGGGAGCGGGACCCCTTGTGCTCCTGTGCCACGGTTTTCCGGAAGGGTGGTACTCCTGGCGCGATCAGCTCGCGGCACTCGCCGCCGCCGGATATCACGCCGTGGCTCCCGATATGCGCGGCTACGGACGCACCGAGGCACCTCCCGAGATCTCTTCGTACACCATCATGGACATCGTCGGCGACATGGTCGGTCTCGTCGGCGCGCTCGGCGAATCGCAGGCCGTCATCGTTGGACACGACTGGGGAGCCAACATCGCCTGGCACGCCGCCTTGTTTCGCCCGGATATGTTTCCCGCAGTCGCCGCTCTCAGCGTCCCGTTTCGCCTTCGAGGTCCCGCCCCGCCGCTCGACATGCTGCGACGGGCCGGACTTCTTAGTCACTATTGGTTTCACTTTCAAGAACCCGGGGTGGCCGAGGCTGAATTCGAGCGCGACCCGCGCACCGCCCTGCGCCGCGTGCTTTATTCGATTTCCGGCGACGCGCCGCGCGAAACCCGGGAGCTGACTCTCCATCCCGGCCAGGGCTGGCTCGCCAACACTCTTGATCCGCAACGCCTTCCCGATTGGTTCACGAACGCGGATCTCGATCACATGGCCGCCGAATTCTCGCGCAGTGGATTTCGCGGCGGACTCAATTGGTACCGCAACATCGACCGCAACTGGGGACTCACCGCGCCTTGGGCGAGCGCGCTGATTCACCAGCCCGCCCTGTTCATTGCCGGCAGCCTGGATCCCATCATCGCGCAGGGTTCGGGCGCCGCGGCGGTTCAGGCACTCGCCGCCGCGGTTCCTGGTTTGCGCCGCACGCTGCTCATCGAGGGCGCGGGACACTTCATCCAGCAGGAGCGTCCACAGATCGTGAACGAGGCCATCATCGATTTTCTGGGAAGCCTGCCCTCGTGGGGACGAGCTTAGGTGAGCGCAGTCACGAGCTCACTCATCACCCCTCCATGTCGTGCTGAATCGACGCCAAGGTTTGCGGCGATCTTACCTTGAGCACGGAAAACCAAACCCCGCCGATGAGCATGTACGCGAAAAACAGGTACGGCAGGATGTTGTATGGATACTGCGGGACCGGATACACGCTTCCCAGCACCACGAACAACATGAGCGAGGCCCCCACCGCTCCGACGATGACGTGCAGGGGCTTCATCTCCCCGCGTTTGTTCAAGTCCATCGGCGCGACGATGCACAGCGCGAAATAAACCCCGACGAAGCCGAAACTCGCAACAGTACCCGCGTAGCCGAAGGCGTCGAGGAATCCGGCCGGCAGCATGGAGACGCAAATAAGGCCTAGGGCGGCGCCGCACAGCAGGATAGCGCGATGCGGCGTGCGATGCGTGTCATGTACCAGTCCCATTGAGCGGTGCAGAAACTGGTATCGGCCCATGGAGAACAACAGCCGAGCGGCTGCGTTGATGCTGGCGAGTGCGCAGGCAAACACGCTGATCATGGCCGCGAAATACACCACTACCGAGGCCCAACCGAGGCCCGCCCGGGCGGCCACGTCGCCGAAAGGCGCCGCGCTCTTGCCGAGAGTGACGGTGTCCCCAGCCATGCCGAACACCATGAAGTAGGCCATCAACGTGAAGAATATCCCCGCGAAAGCGGCGCAACCCATCACCGCCAACGGAATGTTTCGCCGCGGATTGGCCGATTCCTTCGCCAGCGTCGCCGAACTTTCGAATCCCACGAAACTGAAGATGACGAAGGGTAGAGCGGAAAACACCCCGCCGTAACTAAAGGAGGAGACTCTAAGCTGGGGAGGGTCGATCACCGTACCTTGAACGCGGACGAAGAACGCCGTAATGACGATCATGATGCCGACCGAGACAATCTCAAGAATCAGCCCGACGCGCGACGACAATTTGATGTCGCGGTAGGCTGCGTAGGTCACCGTCGCGACGAATACCAGCATTGAAAGTGCGGTCGGCAGCATGGTGAGCTTGATGCCGAATGCCGCCAGGAAATCATCGAGGAAGATGGCAAAAGACAATGCCACCGCCACCGCCGTGAACATGTAGGCGCTGATCATCGACCATCCCGCCAGCGCGCCCGGGAGCGGGCCGAAACTGCGTCCGATGTACACGAAGTACGATCCCGCCTCCGGGTGCCGCGAGGCCAGCACACCCACGCTCGCCGCGACGATGACCACCCCTAAGGTGCCGATGAAATAGCTCATCCAACAGCCGAGTCCCGCCAGCCCCGCGACCACCGAGATGTTGAGCGCGGGCGTGAGCGTCGGCGCTATTGCAGCCAGGGACTGACCGACGGTCTCGATGAGATTCAGAGCGCCGGAGCGCAATTGATGACGGGATTTCTCATTGGCAATCTCGGCGCTCGCGCTCATCGACCAATTTCTCCCTGATGGAATTACCGGACGTATTCCTATCACGGCCATGAGGATAACGACAGGTATTCTTCTTTCACGGCCGAGCGGCGCCATGTACGCTTCGCTTGGGGTTGCCGTGGGCGCGTTCGGGAGTAGCGGCCCGTCGCAGGTCGGCTAGTCGCCGCTGCCTGCCGCCGCGGCGATGCGTGCAAGTCCCGCTTCGATCGCCTGCTTCACTTCTTCGTTGAGTTCTCTTGGATTCTTGCCGGCGGATTCGATCGGCTCGCCGATGACGACACGGATGGTGCCGGGCTTCTTCAAGAAACCGCGCCGCGCCCAGAACGTGCCGGCATTGTGCGAGAGCGGCACCACGCTGTGGCCCGATGCGATCGCGAGCAGCGCGCCGCTCACGCCGAACTTGCGCGTCTCGCCCGCGACCACGCGTGTGCCTTCGGGGAAAATGATGATCCACAGGCCGTCCGCCAGTCGTGCCTTGCCCTGATCGACCACTTGGTTCACCGCCCGGTGACCTTCGCCGCGATTGATGGCGATGGGCCGCAGCAACTTCAGTCCCCAGCCGACGAAGGGTATCCATAGTAGCTCACGTTTCAGCACCCAAACCTGCGGCGGAAAAATGAGGAACTGCGCGACGGTTTCCCAAGCCGACGTATGGTTGCTCATCACGATGTGATTGCCGGACGGAATGCGCTCGCGGCCTTCGACGACGTACTTGAGGCCGCACAGACGCTCGAGCACCCAAAAAAGAATCCGTGCCCAGCTGCGCGCAATGGCGAACTGCGCGGGGTACGGCAGCCAAAAACCCAAGGCCATCACGCCCCCGAACACGCAGGCCGATGCCATCATGTAAGTCGTGAAGAGCAGCGAACGAAACAACTGCACGGCGACGCTTCAACCCGGAAGGCGCGACAGATCGGCCACGCCGCCGAGCAGCCGCTGCACGTCGCGAAGCAGCGCCAGGCGGTTGTTGCGCCGGCCGATGTCCTCGTCCATGACCATCACCCGCTCGAAGAACTCGTCGACCGGAGCGCGCAGCGCCACCAGGGCCTTGAGACTCTGTGCATAGCGGCGTTCCGCGGCCGCTTCCTCCACCGGAGCGCGAAGATCGCTCAAAGTCCGGTGCAGTTGCCGTTCGGCTTCTTCGGTCAGCGCGCCGGCGTCGACGGTCACCTCGCTGCCGAGCGTGGTCTTCTTCAGAATGTTGGCGATGCGCTTGTTGATGGCCGCAAGCACGGCGGCCTCCGGCATCGACAAGAATTCCTTGAGCGCATGCAGGCGGGTGAGCGCATCGAGAGGCGAGCGCGGGCGATTCGCGAACACGGCGTCCAGCATCTCGACGGTGGTGCCCGGCTGCTCCGACAAAAGTCCCCGAAGTCTTTCGAAGAGATAGTCGTAGACCTCGTCCGCCACGCCCGCTTTCAATACGGGTTGAGCCGCGGCCGCTTCCGCCAGCAATTCGAATAGATCCAAATCCAGCCGGCCCTCGAGCAGTATGCGCAACACTCCGAGCGCGGCGCGCCGCAGGCCGAAGGGATCCTTGGCGCCGGTCGGCCGCTGCTCGATGGCGAAAATTCCCACCAGCGTATCGATCTTATCGGCGAGGCCCAGGGCCTGGCCCGTCTTGGTCGAGGGCAGGGCGTCGCCGGCATATCGCGGACGGTAGTACTCCTCCAAAGCCCGCGCCAATTCTTCCGGCTCGCCTTCCGCTTCGGCGTAGTACCGGCCCATGGTGCCCTGAAGCTCCGGAAATTCACCCACCATGGCGGTCATCAAATCGGCCTTGGCCAGCCGGGCCGCGCGAGTCACCCAAGGCCCGGCGCCGATCCTGCCGCCAATCGATTGCGCCAGCGCTTCGACTCGCCGCGTCTTGTCGGCGTAGCTGCCCAACCGGGTCTGAAAGGTCACGCCGCTCAGGCGCGCGGCGTGCGCATCCAGCGACAGCTTCCGGTCCTGCTCCCAAAAGAAGGCTGCATCGCTCAGGCGGGGCCTGACCACCCGCTCGTTGCCTTCGCGAACCTTGGATGGATCCCGGCTCTCGATGTTGCTGACCGTCACGAACCAGCCCGAGAGTTTGCCGTCGGCGTTCTGCACCGCGAAATAACGCTGATGATCCTGCACGGTCGCAATCACCACTTCGCGCGGCAGACTCAAGAACCGCTGCTCGAATTGGCCGGCGATGGGCACCGGCCACTCCACCAGCGCGGTGACTTCATCGAGCAGGGCTTCTTCGATCAAGGCGGTGGAGCCGTCGCCGCTCGCCGCGGCGGCCGCGCTCACTCCCGCGCGGATGAGTTCGCGGCGCTTCGCAAAGTCGGCCACCACCCGGGCGCGGTGCAGCCGGCCCTCGTACCCCTTGGCCGACTTGAGGGGAATGGGCTTGGGTGCATGAAAGCGGTGGCCATAGGTCACTCGCCCCGATTTGAGGCCCAGGACCTCCGTGGGCACCACTTCGTCGCCGTAGAGCAGAACCACGCTGTGAACGGGCCTCACGAACTCCACGGTGCCGCTGCCCCATCGCATGCGTTTGGCAATCGGCAGGGCGGCGACGGCTTGATTCACGATTTCCCCCAGCAGGCTAATCGTCGGTGCGCCGCGCTCGGTGCCGCGGAACATCAACCACTCACCCTTGTCGGTCTTGAGCGCCGAAAGCTCGGTGACCGGCACACCGCAGTTCTTGGCGAAGGCGATAGCGGCCTGAGTGGGAGTGCCCTGCCCGTCGTAGGCGACTTTGAGCGGCGGGCCCCGCTTCTCGACCTGCTTGTCGGGTTGATGCTCCGCCAATCCTCGTACTCGCACGGCGAGGCGCCGCGGTGTCGCAAAGCCATGGGCCTGGCCGTGCGGTATGCCGGCGGCATCCAGACCCGAGAGCACGCCCTGGGTCAGGGCGGTCGACAATTCCAGCAGGGCGCGGGGCGGTAATTCCTCGGTGCCCAGCTCGAATAACAACTCGCGCACGCTCATCCGACGACAGGCTCGAGCAGCGGAAAGCCCAGCGCCTCACGGCTGGCGCGATAGGCTTCGGCCACGCCGCGCGCGAGCGTGCGCACTCGAAGAATGTAGCGTTGACGCTCGGTGACGGAGACCGCGTGCCGCGCGTCCAGCAAATTGAAGGTGTGCGACGCCTTGACCATCTGCTCATAGGCAGGCAGTACCAATTTGTCCTCGAGGAGTCGCCGGCAGGCGATCTCATGCGCATCGAAGTGCGCCGACAGCACGGCCGTGTCTGCCTTTTCGAAGTTATATGTCGATTGCTCCACTTCGTTCTGGTGAAACACATCGCCATAGGTGATCGTGCCGAACTCGCCGTCGGTCCACACCACGTCGAAGATGCTTTCCTTGCCTTGCATGTACATCGCCAGCCGCTCGAGCCCGTAGGTGATTTCGCCCATCACCGGGCGGCAGTCGAGGCCTCCTACCTGTTGAAAGTAAGTGAACTGAGATACCTCCATGCCGTTCAGCCACACCTCCCAACCCAGCCCCCAGGCGCCCAGAGTGGGGGACTCCCAATTGTCCTCGACGAAACGGATGTCGTGAGTCAGGGGATCTATTCCTAAGTGCCGCAGGGAACCTAAGTACAACTCCTGGAAGTCGTCCGGCGAGGGTTTGATGCTGACCTGAAATTGATAGTAGTGCTGCAGCCGGAACGGGTTGTCGCCATAGCGCCCGTCGGTGGGGCGGCGCGAAGGCTGGACGTACGCCGAACTCCAAGGCTCAGGACCTACGGCGCGCAGAAACGTAGCCGGGTGAAAGGTGCCTGCACCCATTTCCATGTCGTAGGGCTGCAAAATGACGCAGCCCTGCCCGGACCAGTATGTCTGCAGCGCAAAAATGAGCTCTTGAAAGGTGCGGGGCAGCCGCGAGAGAGCCTTGGGCATGGAATGCTCGCCAAAGATAAGGCCGCGAGTATAGCGACGCCGCACAGCAGTGTCTTAGGGTTAACCGCGCACTCAATTCGCTCGCCGCCGGCTTTATTCGACGGTGTGCACCAAAAAGTGGCGCACTATTTATTCGTTTGTTCCATTATGATGCAGACCGTGCCTGCCCGGGAGTGCAAGTGCTTGATCCGTCTACGCATCCCGCAGGCACCGCAATGGCACATTAACTGCAATAGCACAGAGCCCCGGCCGCAGAGCCGACCACAACAACTTTCGCGAGGACGCACATGACTCCCGCCGATGTTCTGAAATTAATCAAAGAAAAAGAAGCGAAATTCGCCGATCTCCGCTTTACTGACACGTTGGGCAAGGAGCACCACGTCACCATCCCAACCCGCCTCGTGGATGAGGGATTCTTCAAGGACGGCAAGATGTTCGACGGTTCGTCCATCGCCGGCTGGAAGGGCATCAATGAGTCGGACATGATTTTGATGCCTGACCCGGCCACCGCCGTCATCGATCCGTTCTACGAAGAGACCACGGTCGATTTGCGCTGCGACGTCATCGAACCCATGACCATGCAGGGATACGAGCGCGACCCGCGTTCCCTGGCCAAGCGCGCCGAGGCATATCTCAAGTCCACAGGAATCGCCGACTCGGCGCTGTTCGGGCCGGAAAACGAATTCTTCATTTTCGACAATGTCACCGTCAGTTCGGGCATGAACGGCTGCTCTTACGAGGTCGACTCTTACGAAGGCGCGTGGAACAGCGGCAAGACCTACGAAGACGGCAACAAGGGCCATCGCCCGGTCGTCAAGGGCGGCTACTTTCCGGTGCCGCCGGTGGATTCGCAACAGGATATCCGCACGGCGATGTCCATGGCCTGCGAGGAAATGGGCTTGAAGTTCGAGGTGCATCACCACGAAGTGGCGACCGCCGGACAGGGCGAGATCAATGTGGCGGCGAACACCCTGACCAAGAAAGCCGACGAGGTGCAGATTCTCAAATACGCGCTGCAAAACGTGGCGCACGGCTACGGCAAGACGCTGACGTTCATGCCGAAACCCATCGTCGGCGACAACGGCAGCGGCATGCACGTGCACCAGTCCCTGCAAAAGGACGGTAAGGCGCTGTTCGCGGGCGACAAGTACGGCGGCCTGTCCGACATCGCGCTGTACTACATCGGTGGCATCATCAAGCACGCGCGCGCCATCAACGCCTTCACCAACGCGAGCACCAACAGCTACAAGCGCCTGGTGCCGGGATTCGAGGCGCCGGTAAAACTGGCCTACTCCGCCCGCAACCGTTCCGCATCCATCCGCATCCCCTGGGTTTCCAATCCCAAGGGCCGCCGCATCGAGGTGCGTTTCCCCGATGCAACCGCCAATCCGTACTTTGCCTTTGCGTCCATGATGCTGGCCGGTATCGACGGCATCCAGAACAAGATCCATCCCGGCGATCCCGGCGACAAGGATCTCTATGATTTGGAGCCGGAGGAGGACAAGAAGATACCGACGGTCTGTCACTCTCTCGACATGGCCCTCGACTACCTGGATAAGGATCGCGGCTTCCTCAAGGCCGGCGGGGTGTTCACCGACGACCTGATCGACGCTTACATCGAGCTGAAGATGAAGGAAGTGACGCGCGTGCGGATGACCACGCATCCGATCGAAGTGGAGATGTACTACAGCTTGTGAGGTCTTCGGGGAGGCGCTCGGAGGATTAGGGGGTGCATGAGAGCGTTAAGGTGTAGTCGGTCACAACGTCGGCACTTGGGTTTTGTAGCCGGGAGGCGATGAGGCTATGCTTTCGACTTATGCACCCTTGGAGACCATGGATACTGCTGGCCGGCCTCGCCGCCTTCGGGGGCCAGGCCGCCGTGGTCTACAAATGGACCGATGCCGACGGGGTGGTCCACTATTCCGATCAATCGGTACCGGGTGCCGAAAAGATCTATACCGCGGGCGGCACCTCGGCCGCACGCGGCTCGGCCCCCGGCGATTCGTCGGCGGCGACGGACACCAAAAAAGAGGCGCCGCTTGGCTACACCGAATTTGCCATAACCTCGCCCACCCCCGAACAGACCTTCTTCGGCGACGAAGTCGTTGCGGTGAATTTGACCCTCGATCCCGCTCTCAAGCCGGATCAGACCATCACCTGGCACTTGAACGGCAAAGAACTCAGCGATCAGGGGCCGACCGCCGCGCATTTTGCTTTGCCGCGTCTGGACCGCGGGGCCTATGTGATCGCCGCGACCATCACCGATCCGGCGAGCGGGGAATCACGCACCTCGGACAGCGTCACCTTCTACGTGCGCCAACCTTCCGAGCTGTCGCCGCAGCACAAGAACCCCTAGCTCGCTCCCCCAGCCAGCCGGATGCTCGGTTTGGCCGCTGAATTCAAACTGGACGCGCTGCGAATCGAGGGCAACGAGCTGCTCGACAGTCTCGTGACCAGCGTCTTTCTGCTGGACCAGGACTTACACGTCCTCTATTTGAACGGTGCCGCGCAGACTTTGCTCGGATTAGGCCCCAATCAGGTGCTCGGCCGCAGCATCACGGACCTCACGCGCGGCTCCGAGAGCTTGATGCCGCTCTTCGATCGCGCGCGCCAGGGGGGCGAAGGAGTGGTGCAGCGCGAACTCGCCTGGCCGGCGCAGGGCGGAGTGGACCGCATTCTCGACTGCGCCGTGACGCAGATAACGCTGGGACAGCACAGCTTGCGATTGCTGCTCGAGATCGAGGACATCACGCAGCACCGGCGCCTGACTCGCGAAAACGCGCTGCTGGCGCAGTTGGGCGGCAGCCGATTGATGGTCCGCCAGCTCGCGCATGAAATAAAAAACCCTTTGGGCGGCTTGCGCGGCGCGGCGCAACTGCTGGAACGGGAGCTGTTGGACCCAGCGCTGCGCGAGTACACGCGCATCATCATCAGCGAGGCGGACCGGCTCACCAATCTGCTCGACTCGATGCTGGGGCCGGGGCGGCCGCCCGCCAAGCAGCTCATCAACGTGCACGAATTGCTGGAGCGCGTCTATCACCTGCTGCGCAGCGAAGCGCCCGAAGGTGTCACCGTCGACCGGGACTACGACCCCAGTTTGCCGCCGCTCACGGTGGACCCCAACCACATCATCCAGGCCATGCTGAATCTCGGCCGCAACGCCATTCAGGCGCTATCGGGAGGCCACGTACCGTCGCCGCGGCTCATCCTGCGCACCCGCGCGGTGAGCAACGTCAGCGTCGGCACACAGCGCCACCGATTGGTGGCGTCGATTCAGTTCGAGGACAACGGTCCGGGTGTGCTTGCCGAAATTCGCGACACTATTTTCTATCCGCTGGTATCGGGCCGCGCCGACGGCTCAGGATTGGGCCTCGGCATCGCACAGGATCTCGTCAGCCGTCACGGAGGACTGATCGAATTCGACAGTGCACCGGGCAGAACCATATTCGTCATCTCTCTGCCCATGGACACCGCATGAACGCAAAGCCCCTGCAAGTTTGGTTGGTCGATGACGATGCCTCCATACGCTGGGTGCTAGAGAAGGCGCTGAAGGGCAGCGGCATGACGGCGAAATCCTTCGATCAAGCCGACAATGTATTGATGGCCTTGCGCTCCGAGGCGCCCGATGTGCTCATGACCGACATCCGCATGCCTGGGCGCAGCGGCCTCGACCTCCTGAAGGACATTCAGGTATCGCGGCCCGGCCTGCCCGTCATCGTCATGACCGCGCACTCCGACTTGGATGCGGCGGTCGCCGCCTACCAAGGCGGAGCGTTCGAGTACCTGCCCAAGCCTTTCGACATCGACAAGGCGGTGGACCTCGTGCGCCGCGCCGCGCAGCAGGCTACGGTCTCCATCGACGTCGAGGCCGCCCGGCGCAGCATTCCGGAACTTCTGGGCCAAGCGGCCGCCATGCAGCAGGTGTTTCGCGCGGTCGGCCGGCTGTCCCGTTCCAGCATGACGGTGCTGATCACGGGCGAATCGGGAACCGGCAAGGAACTCGTCGCCCGCGCATTGCATCGCCACAGCCCGCGCTCCAGCAAGGCCTTCGTCGCACTGAACACCGCGGCATTCACCGCTGATCTTTTGGAATCGGAACTGTTCGGCCATGAGAAGGGCGCATTTACGGGTGCCGACGCGCTGCGCCGCGGGCGCTTCGAACAGGCGGACGGCGGCACTCTGTTCCTCGATGAAATCGGCGATATGTCCCCGGCCCTGCAAACCCGTCTGCTGCGCGTGCTGGCGGAGGGTGAGTTCTATCGCGTCGGCGGGCAGACGCCGGTGAAGGTCGAGGTGCGCGTCATCGCCGCGACCCACCAGGACTTGGAAGCGCGCGTGAAGTCCGGTCACTTTCGCGAGGACCTGCTGCACAGGCTCAATGTCATACGCATCGAAATTCCTCCGCTGCGTGAGCGACGCGAGGACATCCCGGAACTCCTGCGGCACTACTTGGCGGTCGCCGGCCAGGAGCTCGGGGTCGAGCCCAAACTTCTGACCTCACCGGCCGAGAATGTGCTCGTCGCTTTCGATTGGCCGGGCAACGTGCGCCAACTCGTCAATGCCTGCCGGCGGCTCACCGTCACCGCGCCGGGACGGGAGATTCGCGCCGAGGACATACCGTCCGATCTCGGCGGCGTGCCGACCGGTCAGGCGGCGAGTCATGATTGGATGGCAAAGCTTTCACACTGGGCCGAGCAGGAATTGGCGGCGGGCGCGCAGCGGCTGCTGGATCAGGCGGTGCCGGAAGTCGAGCGCATATTGATCCGCGTCGCCCTGCGCAAGGCCGACGGATTGAAGCAGGATGCGGCCAAGCTCCTGGGCTGGGGCCGCAACACGCTCACGCGCAAGATGAAGGAGCTGGGCATGGAGGACGTCGGCTAACCGCAGTCTATAATTGCCCCCATGGGCGCTTATGTCTCGCAAAAAATCGAAGCGGCGCAACGTCTGCTGCTCGGTAATTCTCTGATGGATTGGATCGCCGCGGGGATCGTGGCCCTGGCCGTGTGGTCGGCCCTGTGGATCCTGCGCCGCTTCACCGCCTCGCGCTACCGCCAGTATTCGGCCGCGCAACACCCGACACCCATCCGCCTCATCGCCTATCTCGCCGGCAATACGACGCAGTTGTTCTTCTTCGGGGTCGCCCTGTACGCCGCGCAGGGGAGCGTCAACCTGCCGGACAGGTTTGCGCGCCGCCTCGACAACATCGTGCTGATCCTCATTCTCGCTCAAATCGGTTTGTGGGCCGGCCGGGCCCTGCGCTTCTATCTGGAGTTCAAGGAGCGGGAACGCGGCGCCGACCGGGTCTTCGCAGGCTCGCTCGACATCATCAATTTCATCGCGCGACTGGTCCTATGGTCGATCTTGATCCTGGTCGCGCTCAGCAATCTCGGCGTCAACATCACCGCGCTGCTCGCCGGCCTCGGCGTCGGCGGCGTGGCGGTGGCTCTCGCCCTGCAAAACGTCCTCGGTGATCTATTCGCCTCGCTGTCGATCGCTCTGGACAAACCCTTCGTCGTCGGCGACAGCTTGGCCGTGGACACCTTCGCCGGCAAAGTCGAGCACATCGGCATCAAGAGCACTCGATTGCGCAGCGAGTCGGGCGAGCAGATTATTCTCTCGAACGCCGACATCCTGAAGAGCCGCGTGCGCAATTTCGGCCGCGCCCAGGAACTGCGCGCGTTGGCGACCATCCGCGTGAGCTTTGAAACACCCGCCGGCATACTGCGCGAGATCCCGACGCTGCTCGAAAGCATCGTTCGCGAACAGCCGAACTCGCGCTTCGAGCGCTGCCACTTGAAGGTCTTGGGCGATTCGGCGCTGCACTTCGAGCTCTCGTACTTCGTCCAGCAACCCGCCGTCAATTCGCTGCTGGATCTACAGCATGCCGTCAACCTGCGCATCATCGACGAATTTCGCCGCCTCGGGATTGAATTCGACTATCCCACTCAACGCGTGGTGCTCGCGCAGCCGCGGATCACGGCGGCGCCGTGAGCGCGCCCTCTTGGCGGAGTCTCTGTTGTTCCACGTAGTGCTCTTCGAGCCCGAGATTCCGCCGAATACGGGCAATGTCATTCGCCTGTGTGCCAACACCGGCGCGGCCCTGCACCTGGTCAAGCCGTTGGGATTCCGCCTGGATGACAAGAGCCTGCAAAGGTCCGGGCTCGACTATCACGACCTCGCGACCGTCAAGGTGCACGACAGCTTCGATGACTGCCGCGAGGCTCTCGCCGGCGCACGCCTGTTTGCCGTGGAGACCGGAGGGCGGCACTGCTACAGCGACATCGATTACCGCGCCGGGGATGCGTTCCTGTTCGGCCCGGAAACCCGCGGCTTATCGCAGGGCATGCTCGACCGCGTGGGACTCGAGAGGTCCCTGTTCATTCCCATGCTCGCGCAAAGCCGCAGCATCAATTTATCCAACGCCGTGGCGCTGATCGCGTACGAAGCCTGGCGCCAGCTCGGATTCGGCGGTTCGACGACGGCGGCGGCAGCACGGCAGTAGCACACGGCGCCGGGGTCGCGCCGAGGTCAAAGGTCGAGGGTGCCTTCGAACACGGCGACGCAGCGTCCGCCGATGTGGGTTGCGGTCACGGCGCCGTGGCTTTTCGTGGTCCGCCCGAGCAGCAGGCTGGGACGGCCCATGTCCACGCCTTGATGAATGCGCCAGGCGAACTCGGCGCGGTCGGGGGGCTCAAAGCTCGTGAGCAGGGCGATGGCCGCGGCGCAGGCACTGCCCGTGGCAGGATCTTCGATGACTCCATCCAGCGGCGAGAAGGTGCGCGCATGCAGAACGGTTTCGCCGGTCGTCGAGGGTTCGCCGTGCGCCCGCCAGTACGCGAAGACCGCGTCCGCGCCGTCAAGCGGCAGCAGCTCGGCGTGCGCCGCGAAGTCGGGCTTGGAGCGGCCGAGCGCCGCGCGGCTCGATACCTCGACGGCGAGAAACGGCAGTCCGACCGAGATGACCTGCGGCGCATGCACGTGCGTCGCGATGTCCGCCGCATCCAGCGACAGGCAGGCCGCGGCGGCCTCTTTCGACACCACCGTCCGGCGCGACAAGGTCTCGGGCGCGCGCACCTCGGCACCGACGGTGTCGCCGTGCTCGCGCAACAGCTTGAGCGCCACGAGACCGGCGGCCTCCTCGAATAGAAAGACTCCCCCGGCCGAGGCGGCAGCGGCCGCTCCGAACGGACTGTTCCGCGCCAGCACGAAGGCGGTTCCCACATTCGGATGCCCGGCGAAGGGCACTTCGGTGCGGGGCGTAAATATCCGCACCTGGGCGGTATTCGCGGAAAGTTTGGGGGGCAGTACGAAAGTGGTTTCCGAATAGTTGAACTCGAGAGCGATGGCCTGCATCTCCCGGGCCGACAGGCCCGCGGCGTCCAAGACCACGGCGAGCGGATTGCCGCCGAACATTCGATCGGTGAACACATCGACCGTGACATAGCGTCGCTTCATGGCCACCCCTTACTCCGTCTCGGAGCGCACTTCCCGCCCCATCAGCGCCTGCACCGCTGCGCGAACCGGTTTGTCCTCGTGCACGATCCGGTAAATTTCTTTGCAAATGGGCATGTCCACGGCGAGGCGCTGCGCCACCTCGTACACCGCGCGTGCCGCGGGGACGCCTTCGACCACCTGATGAATCCCGCTCTGCGCTTGGGCGATGGATTCTCCCCGGCCCAGCGCCATGCCGAAGCGGCGATTGCGGGATTGATCGTCGGTGCACGTGAGCACCAGATCGCCGAGGCCTGCAAGTCCCATGAAGGTGTCGCGCGCGGCGCCGAGCCCCACTCCGAGCCGCATCATTTCGGCCAGCCCGCGAGTGATCAGGGCCACTCGGGTGTTGGCGCCGAAGCCCATGCCGTCGGCCATGCCGGAGCCGATGGCAATGACGTTCTTGACGGCGCCCCCGACCTCGACTCCCATGATGTCGGACTGTGTGTAAGCGCGGAAATTCGGCCCCGACAGGCTCAGGGCAAGCTCCTTGGCGAAGCGCTCGTCCTCAGATGCGACCGTCATGGCGGTGGGCAGACCGGCGCCGACTTCCTTGGCGAAGGTGGGGCCCGACAATACCGCCCCCGGCCGAGCGCCCAAGACTTCCCGGGCGACCTGGTGCGGCAGCATTCCGCTCGCCGTCTCGAATCCCTTGGTGGCCCACGCGATGCGCGTCCCCGATCCCAAGTCCGGCTTGATGCGTTCCAGGGTCGCGCGAAATGCATGCGATGGCACTGCAATCAGGGCATCG
>Ga0210391_10000254_pt1 | contig 61568 bp, 56 predicted proteins | sample IncBWC12OmetaG_FD_160573 | JGI IMG/M metagenome (GOLD analysis project Ga0210391, IMG submission 160573) | Forest soil microbial communities from Barre Woods Harvard Forest LTER site, Petersham, Massachusetts, United States - Inc-BW-C-12-O ...
CTGCCATGGGTCCCGGGGGGTGAACTTGTTACTTTGGGGCGCGATTATATGTCCACCCACCGGCCGAAAGCGGCCGACTGGTTGTATTTGTCCTAACGGGGGCGCCGGTGGCGCTGCAACTTCGCATCATAAGTGATCACCGCAGGCTGCTCGGCGACCGCAGTTCAGTGGTCTTCGACAGCGTGGGCGGCAATATCGGCCGCTCCGCCGATAACGACTGGGTGCTGCCGGACCCGCAGCGCTTCGTGTCGGCCCATCACGCCCGCATTCACTACCGCGACGGCCTGTACATCCTCGAGGACACCAGTACCAATGGCGTCTTCGTCAACGATGAAGAACGGCCGGTAGCCAAGCGCGGCGCCCATGTGCTGCAGAACGGGGACATCCTGCGATTCGGCGAATACCAGATCGTGGCCATGGTGGAAGTGCGCGCCGCGGCGGCTGAACCCGCCATGCAGGAGCTGCCCCTGGCCGCTGCGAGCGAGTTCTCCGGGGGCTTCACGCTGGCGGCCACCAGCAGCGTTCCGGTGCAAACCACCGCGCAAAGCGTCGAGGTGGTGGCGGCCATCGGCCGGGCTGCCCAGACCGACCTGGGCGCATCGCTGGACCTGGATGACCTGCTGCTCTCGGGTACGGAGGACTTCAGTCGCCCGCTGGCAGTGAATGCCTACGGCCAGCCCGTGGCACCACCGCCGCCGCCAGTGCCGCGCTCCTTTGCGGCACCCGCCGGCCCGCCGGGTGCGGCGCCCACGCCGACGGAACTGAGCGCGGCGCTGGCCGACAGTGAGACCGAACGGCGTGCGATCGCGCGCCGCATCGAACGTCTAGCCCGGGCGGCGTCGCGTGCCCAGGACCGTCGTACCTCGGCGAGCCCCCCCGTACTGGAGGCCAACAGCGGCCTGGCGGCCTTCTGCAAAGGTGCCGGGATCGCCGCCGATCACTTCGCGCCCGAACTTCAGGTGCGCCTGCTGCACCTGGCCGGGCAATTGATCCGCGAGGCGCTGGTGGGCCTGAAGGACCTGGAACGCGTCCGCAGCGCCACGCTGCGGCCGATGCAGATCGAAATTCCGATCGATGAGGATGATCCGCGCCCCTCACTGGCCCGCGCCGCAGTCGAGGACCTGCTGGTGCAGATCCTCAGTCAGCACGAGAGCCGGCGCCTGGACGCGGTTCAGTGGCTGCGTGAGGTCATGGATCGCGCCAAGGCCCATGACCGCGCGAGCTCCGATGCACTGCACGCTGCCTTCGTGGACTTTGTGGCGCGGTTGGATCCGGCGGAGCTGGAATCGCGCTTCGGGCGCCACGACCGTGGCGCCCGCAACTGGGAGCTGTACTGCGACTTCTACCGCACCATCGCCGCCAGAGGCGATGGGCAGCTGCCGCGAGTGTTCCTGGAGGCCTTCAGAGCCGCCTACGACGAGAATCTGCGACAACCCGACAAGTAGCCTCGCTGCCCCACAAATCAACCGCGGCGCCGTGCCGGTTGCACCAGCAATATGCGATTAGCATATAATGACCTCGGGCACACGGAGGTGGCACTTGAGGATATTGCTGGTCGAGAACAACAAACAGACCGCCAGCGTGGTGCGCGCTGATCTGAAGGATTGCGGACACGCGGTCACCGTGGCCACCAATGCTGTGGATGCCCTGTACCTTGCCGCAAGCCAGGAGTGGGAGCTGCTGATGGTCGACCGCACCGTGCCCGAACTGGACGGCTCGGGAATCGTGCGCACCCTGCGCAGCGGTGGCGTGACCACACCGATCGTGATGCTGGTCAATGCCGCTGATGAGTCGCGCCTGGGGCTCGTGGCCGGTGCCGATGAATGCCTGGCGAAGAACTTCACCGCTGCCGATCTTAAGGCGCGCGTCGCCGCGCTTGGGCGCAGCCCGATGCGCGCGCAGCCGCAGACCCGGCTGAAGGTCGCTGATGTTGAGATCGATCTGCTGACGCGCTGCGTGACGCGCGGCGACAGGCATCTGGCGCTACAGCCGCGGGAATTTCGCCTGCTGGAATTCCTGGCGCGCAATGTCGGCAAGGTGCTGGATCGCTCGACCTTGCTGAAGAATGTGTGGGACTGTCACTTTGATCCACGCACCAATGTGGTGGAAAGCCATATCAGCCGGCTGCGTGCCAAGATCGACCGCGGTTTCGAGGTCCATCTCATTCATACCATTCGCGGCAGCGGCTACTGTCTGCGCGAACCGGCCTGAGAACGTAGCCCGATCGATCAGGTCGGTGGCTTGCCGCAGCGGGCCAGTACGCTGCGCAGGTCGCGGATCGGGGGAAACACCTCGTTGTTCCAATCCGAGCCCTGGGCGTCGTGGGCGCGCTGCTCGAATTCCACGATTTCCTTGTCCTCGCGGAAGATATTTTCCGTGAAGTGCGTGACGAAGGGCCATACCAGGTGGATCAGCCCCGGCACGGGCGGTTTCTTCACCGACAGATAGCCGAAGGTGCGATTGGTGCGCTGTTGCGCATCCAGCGGCGTATAGCCCAGCCACACCGACAACACCGGCCGGTCCTTGTCGTAATCGATGTTACGCCCCAGCCACACCCTCAGGCTCTGGTATGGGTAGTCGGTGCGGATGCGCATGTGATCGGAAAAGTCGGCCTTTTTCTGGGCCCGGCTGCGGGTCAGCTCCACGATCACACGCTCACCGGCAGACTTGCCGCCGCCGGCGCGGCTGAAACTGTATTCCACCTGTGCCCAGTTCTCGCCGTGATCACGCCCCAGGCACTTGGCCGTGATCGACCCCATCTGCTTGCGATGCATGAACTGGTGGTTCATGTCGAACAGATTCTCGTGCATGAAGGTGTAGTGGCAGGCCACCTCGCGGTTCAACTGCCGGGTCTTGTAGGCTTTGTCAGCGTAGGCGCCCAGCGCGGCGGGCTTGCGGCCTTCCGCCAGCGCCGGATCGCCGGGAAATACGAAAATCAGGTTGTCGACTTCGTGGACCGGATAGCTGCGCACCCCGTTTGGCAGCCGCTCCTTGCCCAGGTATGGCACATCCACGCATTGTCCGGTGCCGCTGTAAGACCAGCCGTGGTAGTGACACTTGAGCTGGTTCTGGCACACCACACCCAGGTGCAGCGGCACCTGCCGATGGGCGCAACGATCCTCGAGAGCATAGGCCTGACCGTTTTGTCCGCGGTACAGGACGATGGGCTCGCCGGCAAAGCGGCGCCCCAGGGTTTTTCCCTTCCTGAGCTCATCCCCCCATGCCAGGGGATACCAGAAATCAGGGTGGGCACCGACGCGCCGCAGGTCGAAGGAATTAGGGGCGTTTGCAGGCGCCGGGGCCAGCCGGGTCACAGCATCGTCGAGCATCGATTACTCCGAACGGGCAAGCGCGGCGCCATGCCGCCGCCGCGCGGATCGCCATGCTACCACCGAACCGCCAGCCACGCCGTCATCGCGCCTTGCGCTGCGGCAGAGCCAAAATCATCGGCTCTAAGGCGCCGCTGCCGCCGCAGCACGTACAATCGCGACCCCATGAGGAGCTGCGCGACATCAACCAGGACTGTGCTGCGGGTGCTGCTGTGCCTGAGCCTGGTGGACGGCGCGGCCTTTGGCGTTCAGGCCCAGGAGCGCGCCCTTTCCTACACACCGCAGCAAAGCGCGAACGGACGGCTCGCCTACCTCAGCAGCTGTGTCATGTGCCACGGTGCGCACTTGAGCGATGGGCCGCTCGGCAAGCCGCTCAAAGGCCCCCAGTTCATGCAAAAGTACGGCGGCCGCAGCGTAGCGGAACTCTACGAAGTCACCCGCACGACCATGCCCAGCGCCAAGCCCGGCTCGCTGGATGAGGCGACCTATGCGGCGCTCGTGGCCTATATTCTGCAGCAAAACGCGATCGTGGCGGGTGACGCGCCGCTGCCCAGCGATCCGCAGCAGCTGGCGCGCATGATGATCCCCGGAGGCGGGTTCAGCATCATGGACTACTCCCCGTATACGCCGCAGAAACCAGTGCGGCTGCCCAATCCCGTGGAGCAGTTCAAACCCGTGGGCAACGCCGATCTGGCCGATCCGCCCGCGCAGGATTGGTTGACCTGGCGCCGCGGCTGGGATGGCCACGGCTTCAGCCCCCTCAAGGAAATCACTGCCGCCAATGCCGGCTCCCTGCGCCTGGCGTGGAGTTGGACGCTGCCGGCGGGCTCCGCCGAAGCCGTGCCACTGGTGCGCGACGGCACGATGTTCGTGCTGAGCTACGGGGAGAGCGTGCAGGCCATCAATGCCCAGACCGGGGATCTGCTGTGGCAGTACAACCACGCGCTGGAGCCAGGCGCGGCGCCCTTCGTCAAGCGCGGCCTGGCGCTGTGGGGCGAGCTGCTGTATTTCGGGACCTCGGACGTTCACGTGGTGGCGCTCAACGCGCGGACCGGCGCACTGGTGTGGGACCGGAAAATCGGCGACTTCAAGCGTCATGAGGGACTGAGTGCCGGTCCACTGGTGGCCGACGGCATCGTCATGGTCGGCACCACCGGCACGGGAGTCAGCGCCCGCTTCGGCGGTCCGCAGCTGGTGGGCCTGGACGCCGCGAGCGGCCGCGAACTCTGGCGTTTGGGCACCATCGCCAAGCCCGGTGAGCCCGGCGGAGACAGCTGGAACGGCATCCCCTTTGCGGCGCGCAGTGGCGCCTCCATCTGGACACCCGGCAGCTACGACCCGGACACCGGCCTTGCTTACTTCGGCACCGGGAACACCTACGACACCGGACCGTTGCTGCCTATGAAGCAGCAGCCCGGTACCACCAATGCGGCGCTCTATACCGACTCGACCCTGGCGGTCGATCCGCACAGCGGCAAGCTCGCCTGGTACTTCCAGCATTTTCCCAACGACCAGTGGGACCTGGACTGGGCTTTCGAGCGGCAGTTGGTCACCCTGCAGATCAACGGCGCGCCGCGCCGCGTGGTGATCACCGCCGGCAAGAGTGCGATTTACGACGCGTTGGATGCGCGCACCGGGAAGTATCTGTTCTCCATCGATCTTGGATTGCAGAACGTCGCCAAGTCGATTGATCCGCTCACCGGCCGCAAGGATCCGAACACGGCGCTGTACCCGGACGGCACGGTGAAGCTGGTGTGTCCGCACGGCGCCGGTGCCAAGAACTACCTGCCGGCATCGTGGAATCAGCGCTCCGGCGTTCTGGTCGTGCCGCTGAACGAGGCCTGCATGGATCTGTATCCGGTTCCAGGCGGTGGCGACGTAAGCGCGCTGTCCTCCGGCGTCAATTGGGGAATCCGGCCACGCCCCGACAGCGACGGGAACTTTGGACGCCTCGAGGCACTCAGCTTGCTGACCCGCAAGCCATTGTGGACGGTGCGCCAGCATGCGCCGGTGTCATCCGGTGTACTCACCACCGCCGGCGGGCTGACCCTGGCAGCGACCTACGATCGTGTGCTGCATGTCTATGACAGTGCCAACGGCAGGGAACTGTGGCAGGCCCGTCTCAACGACATCTCCAGCTCCAGTCCCATCAGCTTCGCGGTCCACGGCAAGCAATACCTGGCGCTGGTGGTGGGCGAAGGCGGCTTTCATGCCCGCAGCTTTCAACCCCTGGTACCCGAACTGCGCAGTCCGCCCAATCGCGGCGCCGCGGTGTGGGTGTTCACCTTACCCACCGAGAAAATCCCATGAGAACCTCTCTGAAACCTGCCCTTGCCGGCGCCTGTGCGGCGCTGCTGCTCGGTCTGTGGCTGCTGCACGCCACCAGCGCCCAGGCCCAGGCCGCGGCGCTGCCCGCCAATGTGGGCAGCGGTGACTGCGATCGCGCCTGTTTGCAGGATCTGGCAGAACAGTTCATCGCCGCCCTCCTCGCCCATGATCCGGGCAAGGTCGCACTCGCCAAGGGTGTGCGCTACTCCGAGAACAGCGTGCCCCTGCCCATCCCCGATGGCTTCTGGAAAAACGCGACCGGGGTTCGCAACTACCGGCTGTATGTCGCCGATCCGGAGTGGGGCACGATCGGCTTCTACGCCCGCATGTACCAGAACGGTGATCCGGTGATCCTCAGTGCCCGGCTGAAGGTCTACAACCACCAGCTGACCGAAATCGAGACCATCGTGACCACCGAGCGGGCACGCATCGGGCCGGCGGCAACCGCCAGCAATCCGACCGACTACCTGGGTGAGAGACCCCGTCCCGAATACACCCAGGTGGTGCCCCCGGCGCAGCGTCGTACGCGCGAGGAGCTGATGAAGATCGTCAATACCTACTTCACGGGCATCGAGAACAATGCCGGGGACCGGCCGCCCCGGTTCTCAGCGCACTGCCAGCGCCTGGAAAACGGCCGCCCCACCTCCAATGTTCCGCTCGCCCCGGGCCAGGAGCGCGGCGGTATCAACATGAGCTGCGCCGAGGATCTCGCCACCGGCTACCACCGCAACGACAACCGCATCCGCAGTCGGCGCATCATGGCGGTGGACCTGGAGCATCAGGTCGTGATGACCAGCGTCTACTTCGATCATGAAAACGACGCCCCGATCCGCAGCTACGTGCTCAAGAACGGCAAGACCGTGACCGTCGCCGATCCCGGTCCCTCGACCCTGCAGGCCCATGAGACCTTCTCGATCGATCGGGAGGGAGTCAGCCAGGTGGAGGCGGTATTCACCAATGTGACTTATGGCACCCGGCCGTATTTCACGACCGGCTGGCACATGGACAGCCCGCAGGCGGTGAAGGACGGGTTCGACGAATACGAACGTTAGAAAGTGGCGGAGAGGGTGGGATTCGAACCCACGTGCCGGAATTACCCGACCATCCGATTTCGAGTCGGCGCCGTTGTGACCACTTCGGTACCTCTCCCGGCTGCGATGGCCCGCACAGTTTTTTTGTTTTTAAAAACAATCACTTGTGTACCAGAACACCCGTTGGACATAATCCGTCCAGGTTCTGTAGCACCGTGGGCCTGCGCGGGGTCCGCGGCTGGTATTCTAGCCCAACCTGAAGGCTTGAAGTGAGGTACCCATGAGTCGATTGTCGACCATGGAGTCGTTCTACAGGTTCTATAAAGGCAGGCAGGTGACCCGCTGTGTCATGGCTGGAGTGGCCATGATGGTCCTGGTGGCGAGCAGCTATTCGCCCGCGCCGCGCTCGGTGAACCCGGTGTGGGGCAAGGGCGAGCTGCGGGTGGTGACCCTGGAGGGTCCGACCACCTATACCAAGGGCACCCGCGGTACCGAAGGCCTGGAGTTTCGCCTGGCGCAGGCGTTCGCGCGCCAGCAGGGGCTGGCTTTGTACATTTATCCCGTCGCCAGCCCGGCCCTGATGCGCGCCGAGCTCGCTGCCGGTCGTGCCGACATTGCTGCAGCGCAGCTGACTGCCGATGCCAGCTGGGCTGCGGTCGGGGATGCGGCGGCCGTGTATGACCATGTTCCGCAGCTGGTGGTGTATCGCCGGGGGGAAGAGCCGCCCTCCGCGCAGGACTTGGGGTCGCTGCAACTCCTGGTCAGGGCGGACAGCCCCCAGGAGGCCATGCTACGCCGGCTGAAGATCCGGGTGTATCCCAAACTGGCCTGGACCGCTGTGTCCCCGCATGCCGTGGATCCTGTGCAGGATATTCAAAACGGTGCCGGGGACTACGCGGTGGTGGATGCCAATGAATACGCCTACGCCCGGCACCTGTATCCGGATGTGGTGCCCGCGTTCTCCCTGCCCGAGCCGCGCCCGGTGCAGTGGGTGGTGCGGCACACCGACCCGGACCTGTATGCGGCCGTGAACACCTTCATCGCCGGCGCGCAGCAGTCCGGGCTGCTGGGCGCACTGCTGATGCCACCGCCGCAGGATCGGCGCGTGCTGGCGTATGAGGACACGCGCCAGTTCCACCACGACCTCGACGCGCGGCTGCCCCAATACCGTGCCTGGTTCGAGGAAGCCTCGGAGCAGACCGGAATCGATTGGCGGTTGCTGGCGGCGATCGGTTACCAGGAATCCAAGTGGGATCCGGAGGCGCAGTCACCGATGGGCGCCTCGGGCATGATGATGCTGACCTCGAACACCGCCGATTCACTGGGCGTGGAGGACCGCTCGGACGCCCGCGAGAACATCCTGGCGGGTGCGCGTTATTTCCAGGAGGTGCGCGCCAAGGTGCCGGCGCACATTCCCGAACCGGACCGCACCTGGCTGGCGATCGCAGCCTACAACGTGGGTTACGGCCATGTTGAAGACGCGCGCCGTCTGGCGCAGATGCGCGGCAAGAACCCTGACTCCTGGCAGGATGTGCGCGACCAGCTGCCGTTACTGGCGGATGAGACCTGGTATGACCGGCTCAAGCACGGCTTCGCGCGCGGCACCGAGCCGGCACAGTTCGTTGATCACATCCAGCGGTTCCTGAAACTGCTGGAATGGCAGCCGGGCAATGTCACCAAGGTGCCCCCGGCCAGCACCAATCCGGATGCCACCTGGGTCGGACGGCCCGCAGCCTGATCCGGGCTCAGCGGCGCTCGGCGAAGAACCGCTGCAGCTGGGCGCTGCACTCCTCGCTCAGCACGCCGCCAAAGACATCCACCCGGTGATTGAGTCCGGGTAGCCGGAAGACATCCACAATGCTGCCCGCGGCGCCGGCCTGAGGATCCCAGGCACCAAACACCACCCGCCGTACGCGCGCATGCACGATGGCCGCCGCACACATGGCGCACGGCTCCAGCGTCACATAGAGCGTGGTATCGCTGAGGCGGTAACTGCCCAGGGCCCTGCCGCCGGCGCGCAGGGCTTCGATCTCCGCGTGCGCGGTGGGATCGTGCGTGGCAATGGGGCGATTGCTGCCCTGCGCAATCACCTTGTCCCCCAGCACCAACACTGCGCCCACGGGCACTTCGGCGCGCTCACCGGCTTGTGCCGCCAGAGTCAGGGCCTGGTGCATGTAATCGGCATCGGAGAGGGACATACGCGAACCTTAGCCGATGCGCGGCGCGGCGACTTGACACGCCAGTTCAATATATCTAAGATATATCTTAATTAGATCGCACAATGCGACTTAAGACTGACTCAAGGAGTCACCCATGCGCTTTTTTCATCACGGCCACCACCTGGCCGGCCGTCATCACGGTCCCCACGGCGGCTTCTTTGGCTTCGGCCATCACTTCGGCGAGGGTTTCGGCCCCGGCGGGCGCGGTGACGGCCGCGGCGGCTTCGGGCCCGGCCGCAAACTGGGTTCCACCGACCTGCAACTGCTGTTGCTGGCCCTGCTGGCCGAGAAGCCCAGCCACGGTTACGAACTCATCAAGGCGCTCGAGGAACGCTCCAGCGGCTACTACACACCCAGCCCCGGTATGGTCTACCCCGCCCTGACCTATCTTGAGGAGATCGGCCATGCCAGCGTCGAGCCCGAAGGCACGCGCAAGCTGTATCGCGCGACCGAGGCCGGCGTCAAACACCTGGCGGACAATCGCGCCGTCATCGACACGCTGCTCGCGCAACTGGAGCAGATCGGGCGTCGCATGCAGAAATTCCGGCGCGCAGCGCCGCCTCAATCCGCCAGCGGCGAGCCGGATGTGCACCCGGATGACACCGCGCCGGAACTGCAGGTGGCACGCTACGATCTGAAACTGGCCCTTTCCGCGCTGGCCGACGCGCCGCGCGCCGAGCAGCTGCGGGTGGCTGACATTCTGCGCAAGGCCGCTGCCGACATCCGCGGAAAATAAACCTGCCGCGGACGGGCGGTTCAAGCGCTCGAACGCGCGGCTGAATTCACACCGGGTGGCGGCGCATAGCGTTGCGCCAACGTCTGATACAGGGGGGGCGTGAGGAGCTTCGAGACCGCGGCACCAATGGCGGCTGTGATCATCAGCGGCAGCACCATCGCATGCTGGGTGGTCATTTCCATCACGATCACCAGGGAAGTCAGGGGCGCCTGCGTTACTCCGGCCAGATAGCCGCACATGCCCAGAATGGCAAAGGGCACCGCGCTGGGCTCGTGCGCAAAGTCCGCCATGGTCTGGCCCAGACCCGCACCCACCGACAGGGACGGTGAGAGTATGCCGGCCGGCACGCCGCTGAAAAATGCCGCCAGCGTCGCTGACGCACGCGCTGGTGCGTAGTACCAGGGCAGATGCGCGCCGGAAACGAGAATGCTGCGGGCTTCATCATAGCCCGTCCCATAGGTCAGGCCGCCGCTTCCCGCAGCGATGGCTGCGACTGCGAGGCCGCACAGGAAGGCAAACACTTCGGGGCGGTTGCGCCGGATGCGACCCAGGGTGCTGGGCAAAGCCACCATACCGATGAGGGCGATACGACTGAACAGACCCCCGGCGAGACCTCCGACGATGGCCACGGATATGGTGGTGGCGGCCAGAACGCTGGGCACCTTCACCACGCCGGGCTGACCAAAATACGTATAGTCCCCGATCAGAGCAATCGCCATGACGCCGGCGATGATGACTGCCGTCAGCACCGTGCCGCTGGCACGTTCCTCGAAGGAACGCGAAAGCTCCTCGATGGCAAAAACGATACCCGCAAGCGGGGTATTGAAGGCGGCGGCGACGCCCGCGGCACCGCCCGCCAGAATCATCGCGCGCTGCTGCGCCTGCGCGCCACCGTGGGGCATGAAACGGGCCAGCGCCCGGGCAATGATGGCACCCACATGCACCGTGGGCCCTTCGCGACCGATTGAACCGCCGCACAGCAATCCGGCGACCGCCAGCACCATGCGGCCGACACCCACCCGCAAGCGCAGCAGCCGCTCCCCGACCACACCGGCCTCGGGCGTCAGTGCAAAGATGGTCTGCGGGATCCCGCTGCCCTCCGCCCCGGCGAAATAGCGGCGCGTGATGAAGCTCAAGGTTGCAAAACCGAGCGGCGCCAGAACATATGGCAGCCAGTACACGGCATGGGTCATGCGATGCAGGATGGACAGCGCCAGATCAGCGCACTTCGCGAATGCCACGGCCATGCCGCCGACGGCGGCGCCGCCGATCCACACGATCAGCCGCGCGCGCCACTGCGCAGCCGAAAGCAGCGAGTGCTGGGTGCGCTGTGCCACCTGCCTGGCGGAGGGGAGATTCATCGCGGCAATTGTAATGCTTGTCCGGGTTCGAAGGCGGTGCTACCGTTTTTCCCGTTTTAGCTCAAGGGGGATCGTAAATGCTCGGATACATCACGTTCGGCACCAATAACCTCACCAAATCCGCCGCGTTCTATGACGCGATCGCGAAGGAACTGGGCGCCAAGCGCACCATGGAAACCGAAAAGTTCATCGCCTGGGGGGCACCGAACTCCGCCATGCTGTTCCTGATCAAACCGGCCGACGGCAAGGCGGCGACGGTGGGCAATGGTGTCATGGCAGCGCTTGCGGCCAAGGACTCCGGCCAGGTGGATCGGATCTACAAAATCGCGATGAGCCTCGGTGGCAAGGATGAAGGCCCTCCGGGAGACCGCGGCGGCGGCTTCTATGCGGCCTATTTCCGTGACCTTGACGGCAACAAGCTCAACGCCTTCCACCACGGTTGAGACCAAAGAGGGTCGTGCCGCCGCACGACCCTTTTTTTGCGCCTTGACATGCAACCGTTTGGTTGCATAATATTCAGATGAGCGAGGACGAGGTTTTCCGGGCCCTGGCCGATGCCAGCCGTCGCACCCTGCTCGACCGCCTGCACCGACACAACGGGCAGACCCTGAACGAGCTGTGCGCGGCACTGGACATGACCCGTCAGGCGGTGAGCAAGCATCTGTGGATCCTGGAGAACGCCAATCTCATCTCGGTGCAGCGGCGCGGGCGCGAGAAGCTGCACTTCATCAATCCCGTGCCCATCAATGCCATTGCCGAGCGCTGGATCGGCAAGTTTCAGCGCAGTCATCTGCGCGCACTGTCGGCGTTGAAAAAATCCCTGGAGGAAGACGAGCATGAATGAGGCCACCCAAAGCACCTTCGTCTACGTGACCTACATCCGTACCAGTCCGGAACGGCTCTGGGCCGCACTGACCCAGCCGCAGTTCACGCGTCAGTATTGGTTCGGCATGGATTTCACTTCAGAGTGGAGCACCGGAGCCGGCTGGAAGCTCAAGTTTGCCGACGGTCGCATTGCCGATCACGGCAAGGTGCTGGAAGTAGAGCCCGCGCGCAGACTTGTTATCCAGTGGGAACATGAACTGCGTCCGGAGCTCAAGGCCGAAGGCCCAGCACAGTGCACCTTCGAGCTGGAGCCCACGGGCGAGATCGTCAAGCTCACCGTCACGCACACCAGTCCAAGGCCGGATTCCAAGCTCATCGTCGCCGTCTCAGGCGGCTGGCCGAAGATCCTGTCCAACCTCAAGTCGTTGCTGGAGACCGGCAAGCCGATCGTGACCGAGAAACTCTGAGCGCGGCGGCTGGCGTCGGCTCAGTCGCTGGCCTGATCCAGGCGCTTGATCGACGCGGCATCAAGCCTCAGATGCGCGGCCGCCACCAGAGCCTGCAGCTGCGCGGAACTGGTGGCACTGGCGATCGGTGCCGTCACCCCGGGGCGCATCATCAGCCATGCCAGCGCGACACTGGCGGGGGTCGTTGCGTGGCTCGCCGCGACTTCATCCAGCGCGGCCAGAATCGCGGTGCCCCGGGCGGTGAGATATTTCTCCACGCGCGGTCCGCGGGCACGGCCCGCGAGGTCCTGGCTTGAGCGGTACTTGCCGCTCAGGAAGCCACTGGCCAGGGCGAAGTAGGTAATGGCCCCGACACCGCGCTTCACGCACAGCGGCGCCAGTTCCTCCTCGAACCCCGCCCGGTCATACAAGTTGTACAGCGGCTGCAGGCTGTCATAGCGCGGCAGGCCGTTTTGCTGCGCCAGATCCAGAGCCTGCGACAGTCGCGCCGCGCTGTAATTGGAGGCACCGATGGCGCGCACCTTGCCCTGCCTGATCAGGTCCCCGAAGGCCGCCAGCGTCTCCTCCAGCGCCGTATCCTGATCGTCCACGTGCGCCTGATACAGATCGATGTAATCGGTCTGCAGGCGCCGCAGCGATTCTTCAACTGCCTGCATGATGCGCGGCCTGGACAGGCCCTTGCGATCAGGAGGCATCAGCCAGCCCACTTTGGTTGCCAGTATCACCCGCGAACGGTTGCCGCGCTGGCGGCACCAGTTGCCAATGATGGTCTCGGACTCCCCGCCGACATGACCCGGCACCCAGGTCGAATACACATCGGCGGTGTCGATGAAATCGAATCCCGCCGCGACGAATTCATCGAGTATCCGGAACGATGCCGCCTCATCCAGCGTCCAACCCAGGACATTGCCGCCAAAGCACAGCGGCGCGGTGTGAATGTCCGATTGACCCAGCCGGCGTCTTTGCATCGAGCCGCTACTTCCGGTCGATCTGGATGTTTTCCTTGATGCCGCTGTTGCTGACCGCAATCATGATGCCAATACCCAGCGCGATGGCCACTCCGATCAGCGTCCAGGTGGTACCAATGCGCGCCAGGACGCCCAGTTTCCACAATGCCGCCAGCAGCCCGGCCAAGAGGATGACAAATCCAACAAAGTACATGCCGGCCCATTTCATGATTCGCCTCCCGTGGTGGCGTCAGTTTACCGGAATCCCACGGCGCCTGCCCGCGGCGCAGTGGCGCGGGCTCAGGCGCAAAGTCCCAGCGCCAGCGCACAGGCCGCCAGCTCATCCACTGCACCCGGGCCGGGCGCGTTCGGCGCATCCCAGTGCGGCCCCAGGTTTTGCTCCAGCGCCTTGATCGCATCGGCGCGCATGCGCTGTTCGACCGGACGCCGTCGCGACTGGGCTCGTGCCTCGTGAGCCTCATCGGAGCAGCCCGCGACACGCACTGCCGCCCCATAACGCCGCTCAGCACAGGCCAGGAAAGTCATGGCATCGAGCACCTTGTACAGCTCCCGGGTGTCGAGCCTTGATGCAAGTTCATGAATTTCAGCGCCCGTCGCGCGCGCCTCATCGATCTCGCCGCGGATCAGCAGCGCGCTGAAGATCAGCGCCAGCAGTTCAAACTGTGTCTGCCTGCTGCCCAGATGACGCAGACTCGACAATATCGGCCGACCCAGCTGCAGCGCCCCGGCCACATCGCCGCAGGCGATATCCAGTTCGACGATACTCACGGTGGCCGCCAAGGCCTGGCGCTCGCTGGTCGTCAGGGACAGCCGCACCGCGCGTTGGTAGGCGGCCCGCGCCTCGATGAAGCATCCTGACTCCATGAGCATCGCCCCTTCGGTCAAGGCCCCATGGGCCAGCAGCCGCGCCGGCCACCCTGGATCCTCGAGCTGCTTTGCCGCGGAGAATGCGGTGCGTGCGGTGGCCGCCGCCACGCGCCAGTTCGCGGCCAGCTGCATCAAGGCGAAGTAATGCGGCCGGCTTTCATTCGTGGCCCCATACATTTCGGCGGCAAGCTCCGCGGCGTAATGCGCCCGATCGCGCTGCCGGGTGGAGTCGTAGACGCTGATTGCCTCCCAGAAACGGCCGATGCGTTTGCGCGGCAGCGCATCGGACAGCAAGGCGAGAACCCGCGAGTAGCGGGCCCGACCTTCAGCATGCAGGTCAGTCTCGACGAACAGCGGCCACGCCGACCCGCATAGCGCCACGCCGAGTTCACTTTCGTTGCGAATGGCCCAATCCATGGCGGCACGGACATTGGCCAGTTCCGGCTCGTAGCGATGCAGCCATATGGCCTCATCCAGCGACCAGTACTCGGTGTAGGCCGCATCGAGCAATTCCAGAACCGTCACGGCCATGCGCTCGCCGGCGGTGTCCAGATCACCGGCCGCGGCCAGTTTGTCCAAGGCATAGGCACGCGCGGTCTCAAGCAAGGTGTAGCGCGGCGGATCCACCGCCAGTGCGGCCACCAGCGACCGGTCGACAAGCCGGCCGACCAGGTCAATGGCCTCGGCGGTGTCAATGTCGCCGTCGGCGACACAGCGCGCCGCGGCATTGAGCGAAAAGCTGCCGGCAAAGGTGCCGAGTCGATTGAAGACGCGCTGTTCGGCGGCCGTGAGCAGGCCATAGCTCCAGTCGAAGGCCGCATGCAGGGCGCCATGTCGTGGATCGGACTGCCGACCGGCGCCGCGCAGCAGCCGGAACCTGTCATCGAGCCGCTCGAGCAGATTGGCGAGTCCCAGTGCCGGAACGCGGGCCGCCGCCAGCTCCAGGGCGAGCGGAATACCATCCAGCCGGCGGCAGATCTTGCTCACCAGCGCGGCGTTGGCCTCGGTCAGTTGAAATCGTCGATCCGCCGCCGCGGCCCGCTGCGCAAACAGCATGACGCCCGCGTACTGTGCGGCCGCATCCCCGGGAACATCCGGCTCGGGAACGGGCAGTACCGCGAGCCGGTAGACCAGCTCCCCGGCAACACCCAGCGGCGCCTGACTGGTCACCAGCGCGCGCACCGCCTGGGTCTGCGAGATCAATGCGGCCAAGGGGCTGGCCAGCGTGTCACCCAGGTGCTCAGCGCAGTCCAGGATCAACAGCAGTGGCACATTCTCGAGCGCCTGGCGCAGCACCGAGAAAGCATCCTGTCCCTCGGGCAGCGACAGTCCAAGCGCCACCGCGATGGCCGAGTACACGAGCTGGATCTGCTCCAGAGGTCCAAGGGAAACCCAGGCCACCGCGGCCTCCGGCAGCGCCGACTCGCGCGCCAGGATTTCCTGAGCCAGTCGGGTCTTGCCCACTCCGGCGATGCCGACAATGGTGACCAGCGATGAACTGGCAAGCGCGTCCTGAACTCCTCGTACGTCACTGTCGCGTCCGATCAGAGGTCCGAGCCGGTTCGGCCAGGTGCGCCGTGACACCGCCAGCCGTGGCAGGACGTGCTCGCGCTGCGCCGGTGGGACGCCGGCATCAGTCCCCTGGCCCGATGACACTTCAAGTTCCAACCGGTAGCCGAATCCCGGCACGGTGCGAATGGCGCCGGCACCCAGCACGCGCCTGAGGCTCGCGATCTGCGCCGGAAGATTATTTTCATCAACAACCAGGCGTGGCCAGACGCGCTCGAGCAGCGTGTTCTTGTGCACCAGGCGCCCATGCTGTTCCACCAGCACCAGCAGCAAATCAAAGGCGCGCGCTCCAAGCTCAACGGGCTTACCCGCGGCGCACAGCATCCGCTCCGAAGGGTAGATCTCAAATGATCCCAGGCGTATGCGATCCATTGATCTGACTATACCTGCTGGTCTTGGCACGGGCATAGCAGCAATTCATTGAAGTTTCAGGAGCGATTCAAGCTTCAAACAATGGTTGGCGCGATGCTCTACCCACGCGCTGCCGTGTCGATGAACACCCGGCGCAACTGTCAACCAAAACGGGAGATTGCCATGAAGAAGCTGACCGCCCTGATCACTGTCGCCGGATTCGCCACCGTGTTTTGCGCCGCTGCGCAGGCGGGTACGGTGTCCGAGGCGCCCACCGAGATCGTTCACTATGCCGCCGCCGATGCGGCCAATGTCGCCACAGTCGCCGTGCTCTATCGGCGCATCGAGGCTGCGGCCGGCCGAGTCTGCGGCGCGCGCATCGCCCCGGGAAGATCCTTCCCCTCAGCGGCCTGGAATCATTGCGCGCAAGGCGCGATACGCGATGCACTGCTCCGGATTGACACCCCGGCAGTCGCGGCGTATGCCGCGAGCCACGGCATCCTGGTGCTGGAGGCCACCACCGCGAGCCGCAATTGATGGACCATCGGTAGTTCTAAGTGATTGATATGCGGGCGGTTAGTCGCGGTACCCTGCGGCAGCCGCCCCATTTTCAGAAAATTTTCATAGGCGTTTCAGGACAAGTCCGGCCACACGCGGGAAACTGTTTACGCAGACCACCATCAACAGGAGAACACGATGCCTAAATTTGTGATCGAACGGGACATTCCGGGGGCTGGCAAGTTGAGTCCGCTGGAGCTCAAAGCGGTGTCCAAGAAGTCATGCGGGATTCTCAGCAGCCTCGGACCCAGCGTGCATTGGATTCAAAGCTACGTCACCGCCGACAAGCTCTATTGCATCTACCACGCATCCGATGAATCACTGATTCGAAGGCACGCGGAGCTCGGCGGATTTCCGGCCAACAAGATCTCGCAGGTGATGTGCGTCATCGATCCTGCCACGGCCGAATAGACGCACCAGGCAATGCCGCAGGGTCAATTCGATTGCGCGCCGAGGGCAATCGATGCGTAGACCAGCGAGATACTGCTCCAGGCCCCCAAGGTGAAATAAAGCGACATCCAAAGGACCTCGGTCTTCCAGATCTCCCAGCGGTAGGACACGATCCGGGTTCGCCAGGCATCGATCACGCCTTCGGCCAGACTCAGGTATTGGCGTCCACTGGCCTGATCGGCACGCCATCGCGACCAGTAGGCAGGAACATCGAACAGAAATATATATGCGACGTAGGCGGCGCCTCCGACGCACCAGGCAATCATTGGCAGATACAGTACTGCGACCCGGTGCGGCTCCATCAGCAGCAGGCCGGCAATGATGAGCGCTGCACCGATGCCCCAGATCGAGTTCTCCAGCGCGTGCGGGCGCTGCGCAGTGGTGAGCACGGCGTACCAGGAGCAGCCTTCAGCGAGCAGGATGAGCGGTACGATCAGCAGCGATACCGCGATGCCTGTCTGATTGTTGCTCAGCAGCGCCATACGGTGCAGGACCAAAGCCCACTGGGCGGCAAAACACAATTCGGCGACCGTAGCGATCGACCGGCCGACCATGACACTGGACAGCCGGGAGTTGACCAGGACAAAGCGTGGAATGTCGTATACCGGCAGCACGGAACGATACGCGCAACCAAACACATACCCGGCGGCCAGCAGCACCTGCAGCAGGCTGGCCGCGCTGCTGTGCAGGTGGTTTGCTGATTGAGCATGGCTAACTGCGAGGGCCGACAGCGACCAGATGACCAGGTTCAGGGCCGCGGCCGTACACAGCAGTGCATGCCACAGCACCACCGCGCGCGACTTCACATCGGCGGCGGCCCGTGGCCGGAAATTTGCTGTGGCGCGCCCCAGCGAGGTGGCAGTTCTTATCTGGGTCAGGCCTTGACGATTGTCCACACTTCTTGTTACCACGAGCGGGCAGGCCAGGCAATCAGCGCTTGTCTTATCTCAAGTCCCGGAAGTCGGCGCCAGCGTCATCACATACCCCAGGCCCGAGAGCACCAGCAGGTAATACACCGTGGTGCCATAACTCGGCGCCGGCGGCAGGTCTTTGGTGAAGACACGGTAGGCGGCGCCCGCGGCCACCAGCAGCAACAGCGGCTGCCCGAAAAACGCCGCCAGCGCCACCGCCGCGGCCGCCAGCACAATCCGTTGGTGCCGGTCGAGCGCCGCAATGGCCTGCCCTCCGTCCAGCACCCACACCGGAATCAGATTCAGGACGTTGAGCATCGCCGAGAGGCCCGCCAGGCCTATCCAGAATGAATCGCCGGTCCTCATCCAAAGGCCGGCACATACGGCAGCCCCGATCAGACCCGCCATCGGTCCGGCAAGGCTTATGAGGGAGCGGGTCTGCAGCGTCACGCCCAGCGCGGCCCAGCGCACATAGGCGCCCAGCCCCGGCAGGAAGACGGGCATTTCAGCCGGCAGTCCGCGCCGCTTGATTTCAATGAAGTGCCCCATTTCGTGGACCAGAATCAGGATCGCAAAACCGATGCCAAAGCGCAGGCCGTACAGGCTCCAATAAAAGCCGACGAAGGCACCGAGGCTGAGCAGAAATTTCAGCTTCAATAGCGCCAGTAAGAACTTGCCCTTTGACAGCAGTACGAGCAGCGGCGCAAACGGCCCAAGCCGGCGAATCCAGCTGTTGCCACTACCGCTGTGCGGAGTGCTCGACCCGAGCGTCTGCAATCGCTGTACATTGCCCCGAATCCAATCGGCCTGCGCCGCCTCCGGCGGCAGCAACACCAGAGCTTTGAGCCAGGTTTCACGTGCGGCTGAGAAATCCTGGTGCTCCTCCTGCACACGTGCGGCGGCTGCCAGCTGCTCCAGCTGCACCGCGTGTACCAGGGCATGGCAGCTGCTGCAGACCAAGGCGCCGGGCGCCACAGTGCCATGGCAGCGGGCGCATTCTGAGCTCAACCGGGCGCCGTGGGAGCCGCTGCAGTCAGAGGGCCCACTATGTTGACCGGATTCTGGCCCGTAATGCGCCACGCGATCCGCAGACCCACAAACAGGATCACCAGGCCAATCAATCCGTGCATCGGATTGGCAAGATCCAGAAACGGTGATGCCAGACCCAGCACCGTCAGCTCCCCCAGCGCCTTGGCAAGTCCAACGCGCGGCACCGAGGCAGCGGCATGATCGCCCGTCTGCGACTGTTCCTGGGCCTGGCGCTGCTTCAGATGCTGCGAGATGGCGATGGGGACCGCGGCCAGTGACACGGCCATGTAGGTCAGCAGCACCGCGGCCACCTGGTAGCGGCGGCCACCGCGCCCTTTTGAACCCATGACGATGGCCTTGCCCACGATGTAGCCCACGGCAAGGGACACAAATCCGATTACCAGTCCGGTTGCAATGGCGAACAGCACATACAGGATAAGACCCAGTACCGCGCCGCCGATGCCGAAGCTGATGCCACGCACAAACGCCGCGTGCGAGTCCTCAGGCAATCGTGCCTGGATCTGGCCTGCGCACTCGGTACAGGTCGGCACGCCATTGACACGATAATGCGTACTGCCAAGCGCCCGACCACAGACTTTGCAGGTCGCAGCTGCAGACTGATTCGAGTACTCCGCGGTCGTAAACTGCGGCACCGGAACCTTGGCGTTGTCCGTCATGGATCGCAAAGTAACACAACCACCGACACTGCCAAAGACGACACCTATAATGGCGCCATCAACCGGAGACCAATCATGCACCGCATCACGCCCTGTCTGTGGTTTGATGGCATCGCCGAAGAGGCCGCCCGGTTTTATGTCGCAATATTTCCGGACAGCAAAATCGACGGTGTGCATCGGGCACCCGGGGACTATCCCGCGGGCAAGGCCGCTCAGGTGCTGATGGTCCAATTCACGCTGATGGGACAGCCGTTCGTGGGACTCAACGGCGGACCCGCGTTCCGGTTCAACGAAGCCGTATCGTTTCAGATTCCGGTGCAGACTCAGGATGAGGTCGAGCACTTCACCGATGCGCTGTCGGCGGTGCCGGAGGCCGAACAATGCGGCTGGGTGAAGGACCGCTTCGGTGTGTCATGGCAGATCGTTCCGGAACAGCTGATCCGTTCGATCACCGCCGCCGATCCGGCACGGGCCAAGCGCGCCTTCGAGGCCATGATGAAGATGAAGCGCATCGACATTGCCGCGATCGAGCGCGCCGTCAGCGGCCACGCTCCGGGCGGCTAATCGCGCTTGGGACCCAGGCGTGCGGCCCGGATCACCGGTTCGCGCAAATTTCGATTCCAATAGCTTTGGATCACCTGCTCGTCAAGTCCCCCGATGTCGCCCAGAATCCAGAAGGCCGCTTCGGCGTGACCCCGGTCGTTCCAGCGCGCCATCTCCACCAGCGACGGCAGAGCCTGCCCGCGCAACACACTGAGCAATGCGGGATCGCGAGCTCTTGCCATCCGCATCAGCGCTGCCGAGGACTTGTTCAGATCGGTCCAGACCGGAGAATTGAGCAGTGCGATGAAGGGCTGGTACGGCACCTTGGGCGCCTTGACCTTCCTGGCCATGGTGAAAACCATCAGCGCGCGCATCGCGTTATTGCGCACGTCGCCGTCAGAATCGCTCATGCCGTAGACGAGATCAGGCACCACGGCCTGCAAGTCACTGGCGTAGCCAAGTAACTGCGCCGCCAGCGCCCGCTGTCCGGGATCGCCGGACTCGCGCAAGACCTCACGCAGCAATGTGAGGTCCCTGCGGGCAATCGCAATCATGCGATCCTCGACCGGTCGTGCCGCCGCGGTATCCAGCAGCGCGTGGCCTTGCGAATCGTCCTCCTGTGCATGCCCGCTCAGCACCGCCTTCATCATGGCCTGATAGAACTCAGAGCCAGTCTGAACCACATCAGGCGGCAGGCGGATCGAGCCGGAGGGCGCAGGTCGGAAATGCATCACGGACGCATTGTCCTCCTCGATACCGACAAAGACGGCCGGAAGGCCATCGGTACAGCAAATCACGTCGAAATGTACCCGCAAGACGCCCGGCACCCTCATCAGGCGTTGCTGCGACGCGGCGGTGAAGGAGCGATCGCCAGGCGTGATCGGATCGCCCACTTTGAATGTGACGCTGCTGCGCAGCTGTTCAGCCGTCAGCCGGCGCAGGCCGTAGAAGTCAATGCTCCCGATCGGCAGCGCCGCTTTGGGCGCTGAGGACGGATTGGTGGGTGGCTGCGCCCGGGCGCAGCTCGCAGCGATCAGACCGATCAGGGATAACGTGGCGGTGAGGCGGCGTCGGCCGATCATCGGCGCCGTCACTCCCACTCGATGGTAGCCGGTGGCTTTCCTGAGATGTCGTAGACGACGCGCGAGATGCCCGGTACTTCATTCACGATGCGCCGCGACACGTCGTCCAGGAAGTCATAGGGCAGGCGCGCCCAGTGCGCCGTCATGAAATCGATGGTTTCAACCGCACGCAGCGCGATCACGTAATCGTAGCGGCGACCATCGCCCATGACGCCCACGGAACGCACCGGCAGGAACACGGCGAAGGCCTGGCTGGTGCGATCGTACAGGTCATGTCGGCGCAGCTCTTCGATGAAAATGGCATCCGCCCGCCGCAGCAGGTCGGCGAATTCCTTGCGGACCTCGCCGAGGATTCGAACTCCAAGGCCCGGACCTGGAAAGGGATGACGGTAGATCATGGCATGGGGCAGCCCCAGCTCGGTGCCCAAACGGCGCACCTCATCCTTGAACAACTCGCGCAGCGGCTCGACCAGCTTGAGGTTCATGTGCGCCGGCAGGCCGCCCACGTTGTGGTGCGACTTGATGACATGGGCCTTGCCGGTCTGGGTGCCTGCGGATTCGATGACATCCGGGTAGATCGTACCCTGGGCCAGGAAGCCGACATCCTTGAGTCTGTTTGATTCCTCTTCAAACACCTCAACGAACAGCCGGCCGATGATTTTGCGCTTGGTCTCAGGATCGGTGACGCCTTTGAGCGCGGCCAGGAAACGCTCCGCGGCGTCCACACGGATGACCTTGACGCCAAGGTTCTGCGCAAAGGTGCGCATCACCTGATCGCCCTCTCCCAGGCGCAACAGGCCATGATCGACGAACACGCACACCAGCCGATCCCCGATCGCCAGATGCAGCAGCGCGGCCACGACACTCGAATCGACTCCGCCGGACAGCCCCAGCAGCACTTTGCCGTCGCCGGTCTGCGCCCGCACACGCTGCACGGCATCCTCGATGATGTTGCCGACGCTCCACAGCGCATCGCAGGCGCAGATCTCGCGCACGAAGCGCTCCAGAATGCGCGCACCCTGCAGGGTGTGGGTGACTTCGGGATGGAACTGAACGCCGTAGAAACGCCGCCGTTCATCGCTCATGGCGGCGTAAGGCGCGTTGCCGGAAGCTGCCGTTGCCGCAAATCCATCGGGCATTTCGCTGACCCGATCACCGTGACTCATCCACACATCCAGCACCGCGCGACCTTCGAGATCGCGGCGGTCGCTCAAGCCATCCAGCAACCGGCATTTGCCGGTCACGGTGACCTCCGCATAGCCGAACTCGCGCGTCAGGCCGGCGACCACCCGGCCGCCCAGCTGCTGCGCCATGGTCTGCATGCCGTAGCAGATGCCCAGTACCGGCACGCCCAGGGCGTAGACCGCCTCCGGCGCCCGTGGCGGCTGCGAGTCGGTGACGGATTCGGGGCCACCCGAGAGAATGACGCCACGCGGCGCGAACGCGCGCACGGCCGCATCGGAGATGTCCCAGGGATGGATCTCGCAGTAGACACCGCACTCGCGCACCCGGCGGGCAATGAGCTGGGTGTACTGCGCGCCGAAATCGAGAATGAGGATCCGGTGCGCGTGGATGTCCGCGGCATTTTGCGTCGTCATGATGGCGAACTTAGGAAACGCGGTAGTTGGGCGCTTCCTTGGTAATGGTCACATCGTGCACATGGCTCTCGCGTACCCCGGCATTGGTGATGCGCACGAAGTGCGGGCGGGTGCGCATGATCTCGATGGAGGCGCTGCCGGTGTAACCCATGGCGGCGCGCAGGCCACCGGCCAGTTGATGCAGGATCGAAACCAGGCTGCCCTTGTAGGCAACGCGGCCTTCGATGCCCTCGGGCACCAGCTTTTCAAGCTCCGCGGCGGCATCCTGGAAATAACGATCCGCGCTGCCGTGTTTGTCGGCCATTGCGCCCAGGGATCCCATGCCACGGTAGGCCTTGTACGAGGCGCCCTGGTAGAGCTCCACTTCCCCGGGTGACTCCTCGGTGCCGGCGAACATGCCGCCGATCATCACCGCGTGCGCGCCGGCCGCGATGGCCTTGGCGATGTCACCGGAGAAGCGGATGCCGCCATCGGCGATCACCGGAACTCCGGTGCCCTCCAGCGCGCGCGCAACATTTGATACCGCGCTGATCTGCGGCACGCCGACGCCGGCGACGATACGCGTGGTGCAGATGGATCCTGGTCCGATGCCGACCTTGACGGCATCGGCGCCCGCTTCCAGCAGATCCCGGGCGGCCTCGGCGGTGACGATATTGCCGGCAATCACCTGCATCTGTGACCAGCGCTTCTTGATGTGGCGCACCATGTCGATGACACCCTGGGAGTGACCGTGACTGGTGTCGACCACCACCACGTCGACACCGGCGCCGTGCAGTGCCGCCACGCGCTCCAGGGTATCGGCGGCCGTCCCCACGGCCGCCCCGACCCGCAGCCGGCCGGTCTCATCCTTGCTGGCGCGCGGGAAGTCGGTGGCCTTCTGGAAGTCCTTCACCGTGATCATGCCCTTGAGCTCGGAATCGACCCCGACGACCAGCACCTTTTCGATGCGATGCTTGTGCAGCAGGCTCAGAACTTCTTCCTTCGGGGCATTCTCGCGAACCGTGATCAGGCGCTGCTGCGGCGTCATGACCGAAGACACCGGCGCGTCGAGTTTCTCCTCGAAGCGCAGGTCACGATGGGTGACGATGCCGACGACCTTGCTGCCGTCCACGACCGGCACACCGGAGATGCCACGCGAGCGCGTCAGCTGCAGCACTTCGCGGATGGTCATGCTGGGCGGAACGGTGATGGGATCGCGGATCACGCCACTTTCGAATTTCTTGACCCGGGCGACTTCTCGCGCCTGGGCTTCGATGGGCATGTTCTTGTGGATGATGCCCATGCCGCCTTCCTGGGCGATGGTGATCGCCAGACGGGCCTCCGTCACGGTATCCATGGCGGCCGACAGCACGGGCAATCCCAGCCGGATGCTGCGGGTCAGGGTGGTGGAAAGATCGACCTCGCGTGGCAGCACCGTGGAGTGGGCCGGCACCAGGAGGACGTCATCGAAAGTGAGGGCTTCTTCGAGGATTCGCATGGCGCATTCTACGCACTTGGCGGGGTCGGGTAAACTGGGACATGCTCCCGGCCGCTGAACGCAACGTCTACACGGTGACCCGGCTCAACCGGGAGGTCCGGCTGCTGCTGGAACGCGGGCTTGCCGTAATCTGGCTGGAAGCCGAACTTTCCAATTTCACCCAGCCGGCCTCGGGCCACTGGTACTTCACCCTGAAGGACAAGGAAGCGCAGATCCGCGGTGCCATGTTCCGCCAGCGGAACATGAATCTGGGGTTCACGCCCAAGTCCGGACAGCTGGTGCTGGTGCGCGGCCGGGTCAGCCTGTATGAGCCGCGCGGGGACTACCAGATGCTCGTCGAGCATATGGAGGAAGCCGGGGTTGGCGCGCTGAAACGCGAGTTCGAGCGGCTCAAGGCGCGACTGGCAGCCGAAGGCCTGTTTGCGCCCGAACTCAAACGGCCCCTGCCCGCCTTTCCGCGCCGCATCGGCGTCATCACCTCACCCAGCGGCGCGGCGGTGCGCGACATCCTGCATGTGCTCAAGCGCCGCTATCCAGCGGCGCGGGTGCTCATCTACCCGACGCCGGTGCAGGGGGCCGCGGCCGTTCCGGCGCTGATCAAGGCGCTGGAGCTGGCCTCATTGCGGGCGGAATGTGATGTGCTCATTCTGGCGCGCGGCGGCGGCTCCCTCGAAGACCTGTGGGCCTTCAATGACGAGGGGGTGGCGCGGGCGATTCGTGCCTGCAGCATCCCGGTCGTCAGCGGTGTGGGCCACGAAATCGATTTCACGATCGCCGATTTCGTCGCCGACCTGCGCGCGCCAACCCCCTCCGGCGCGGCAGAGCTGGTGGTCCCCGATCGCCAGGAGCTGCTCGGCGCCCTGCGTCGCGTAGGCGAACGGCTGATGAAGTCGGGTCGGCGCGAACTGCGCACCGCAGCCCAGCTGCTGGCCAATCTGCGCCACCGCCTGCAACGCACCCATCCGGGCGTGCGCCTGCAGCACAGCGCCCAGCGCCTCGATGAACTGGAACAAAGATTGCGCCAGGCGCTGCGCGCCCGCATGCAGCAGCCGCACATCCGTTTGAGCCAGGCCCTCACGGCCCTGCTGCGGGCGACTCCCGCGCGCCGGGTGGCGGCCTTGAGTGCGCGCAGCGTCGAACTTCGCATGCGTCTGCACCATGCCGTGCAGCGTCGGGTTGAGGCCAGCCAGCACCGCCTGACTCTCGCGCAGCACCAGCTCGACGCGGTCAGTCCGCTGGCCACCCTGGCGCGCGGCTTCGCGGTGATCACACGCGCAGATGGCAGTGTGGTCACCGATGCGGGATCGGTCGCGGTGGGCGATGAGATCCGCGCGCTGCTGCACCGTGGCGCGCTGCGGGCGCGGATCACCGGAGCGGATTCGGGAAACAAGACATGAGGCAGCATCGCCGGTGGTGGCAATGGCTCGGCGGCACTGTGGCAGGCGCCAGCGTGGCGCTGGCCAGCGCCGCGGGCCCTCCGGCGACCGACCTGCCGCACAGCGAGAGTGTCCCCGGCGGCGTGCGGCTGATCGCGCTGCCGGGTCCTGCCGGTACCGCCCCCGTCGCGAGCTTCGATCAGCATCGGGTGATGGTGATTCGTCGCAACGACAAGTGGCTGGCCGTGGTCGGCATCCCGCTGGATGCAGCACTTGGCGAGGCAGCGCTTACGGTGCCCTCCGGCGTCCATCGCTTTGTCATAGGCCCGAAAACCTACACCGTGCAGCGCCTGCATGTGGCTCCCGGCCAGGTGGATCTGTCCACGGCCGATGCCAGCCGCGCCGCCCAGGAGCGCACCCGCATCCATGCCGCCGTCGCGACCTTCAGCCCGACGGATCCGGCCACGCTGCAGCTGCTGCAACCCGTACCGGGCGTTCGCTCCAGTTCATTTGGGCTGCGGCGCGTGTTCAATGGCGAGGCGCGCAATCCGCACACCGGCATGGACATCGCAGCGCCCGTCGGCACGCCGATTCTGGCGGCCGCCGATGGCACGGTGGTGGACACCGGTGACTACTTCTTCAACGGCAATACCGTGATCATCGATCATGGCCAGGGACTGCTGACGGTGTACTGTCATCTGAGTGCCATCGACGTGCACATCGGTGAGGTGCTGCATCACGGCGCGGTGATTGGCAAGGTCGGGATGACCGGTCGCGTGACCGGCCCACACCTGCATTTTGCAGTCGTCCTGAATCAGGCCTTCGTGGATCCGGCCCTGTTCCTGCCGCCGCCGCGCCCCTTGCTGCGCACGCGCTGAGGCGCGCCGCCCTTGCGCTTGGCGCCCCCGGCGGGCGCGCCCTTGCGCTTGGGCCCGGATCGGCCGCCGCCGGGCGTTGCCGCCTCGGTCTTCTTCTGGCGTGCGGCCTTCATGCCGGCGATCTTGGCCAGCGCCGCGCCCCTGTGCCCGATGCCTGCCGTACCCTTGCGACGCGGGCGATGGCCGACCTTATGCTCGGTTTTGCGATCGCTGTAGGGATTGGCGTCGGTGCGGAACTCCACCACCACCGGGCAGGCGTACAGATCGAAGGTCTTGCGAAATACATTGGCCAGATAACGCGAGTAGGCATCCGGCACGCGCTCGCCCTGGCTGCCGTGAACGATGATGCGCGGCGGATTGCGCCCCCCCTGGTGGACGTAGCGCAGCTTGATCCGCCGCCCGTGCACCAGCGGCGGCTGGTGCGCCTGGATTGCCGCCTCCAGCGCGCGGTTGAGCATCCGGGTGGGCATTTCGCGCATCGCGGCCTCGAAGCCGCGCACCGCCGACTGCGCCAGCTCACCCACCCCGGTGCCATGGCGCGCGGAAATGAAATGCAGCGGAGCATAGGGCACGAAATCCAGTTTCAGGGCCAGCTGGCGCCGGATCTCCTCGCGCTGCTCCATGGGAATGCCGTCCCATTTGTTGACCGCGATGAGCAAGGCCCGGCCGCGCTGCAGCGCCATGCCTAGCACGCTCGCGTCCTGTTCGCCCACCGAATCGTGAGCATCCAGCACCATGACCACCACATGGGCGTGGTCGATGGCCTGCAGCGTCTTGGCAACGCTGACCTTCTCGATCAGATCCTCGACCTTGGAACGGCGGCGGATGCCAGCGGTATCGATCAGCACGAAATCGCGGCCATCGCGGTTGAAGGGCACGAGGATACTGTCGCGTGTCGTGCCCGGCTCGTCGCTGGCAATCACCCGCTCCTCCCCGAGCAAACGATTGATGAGCGTGGACTTGCCGACATTGGGCCGGCCGATGACGGCGATGCGGATGGCATCATCGATGGAGTCCTCGCGCGGGGTTGCCTCGAATCCGGCCAGCACTTCGGACATGAGCTCACGGATGCCCTGACCGTGGGTGGCGGCAATGGCAACCGGCGTGCCCAGCCCCAGGGCATGGAACTCGCTCAGGACCACCTGAGCATCCAGGCTCTCGATCTTGTTGACGGCCAGGATGATGGGCTTGCCGGAGCGGCGCAGTTCCCGCGCGACGATCTCATCCTGCGGCGTCAATCCGGCGCGCGCATCGGTGATGAACACCAGCCGGTCGGCCTCTGCCACCGCCCGCTCGGTCTGCATGCGCATCTGGCTTTCAATGACGGAGGGGTTCTCGATCACCAGTCCGCCGGTATCGATGACCACAAAGGCGCCCGCGCCGAACTGCCCGTAACCATATTGCCGATCGCGCGTAACGCCGGGCACGTCCGCCACGATGGCATCGCGCGTCCCGGTCAGAGTATTGAACAGCGTGGACTTGCCGACATTGGGTCGGCCGACCAGCGCTACGATCGGCAGCACGGTGGATCAGCCGCCGGAGTGCCCATCCTGGCCAACGGCGGGCGTCACCGCGGCGGTTGCGTGAGTCGCAAGCGGCGCGGCACGGAAGGCATCGAGGACGCCGCGATCATTGAGCAGCATCAGCACGCCATCGGCATAGACCGGCGAGTTGGTGTAGCGCGCCTTGCCCGCACGCACCCGGCCCATGAGGGCTCCGGTCGCCTTGTTAAGCCAGTGAACATAGCCTTGATAATCGGCGACCACGATGGCATCACCTGCCACGGCGGGGCCCGACAGTCCGCGGTGCAACAGCGCCTTCTGACGCCACACCTCGGTGCCGTTGCGGCGCGTCAGGGCGACGACTTCGCCAATCGAGGTCGATACATAGATGTTGTCGTCATCGAGCGCCAGGCCCCGATAGCTGGAAAGCTCATGCGACCACCAGATCTGGCCGGAGTCGAGCGCAATCATGGCGACCTTGCCCTGGAAGCCGACCACATAGACATCGTTACCGACGATGTGAGCCTTGGTATCCACATCCACCAGACGATCAAGGTCAGTCTTGCCACTGGGTATCTGCAGCTGGGTTTCCCAGACACTGGAGCCATCGGCCAACGAGGAGGCAACGATGCGGCCATTGTCGAATCCGGTCACCGCCACTTCGCCCACGACGGCCGGTGAGGCCGTGCCGCGCAGCGACAGTTTCGGCACCGACTGCTGCTGCGCCCACAGCTCATGGCCATCGGCGATCGCCAGGGCGTGCAGCTTGCCGTCGACGCCGCGAACCAGCACCAGATTGGGCGAGACCGCCGGGGCGGCGAGAATTTCCGCCGTGATATTGGTGGTCCACAGCTGCTTGCCGGTCTGGGCATCCAGTGCGATCACATCGCCGTCGGTTGAGCCGACGACGATCTTGCCGTCCCCATAACCGACGGCACCGCCCAGAGGCAGCTTGGTGCGGGTCTGCCACTGCGGGTGGCCGTTGTGCAGGTCGAAGGCGGCGATCTCGCCTTTTTCGCCGGCGGCATAGACCGTGTCGCCCTCCACGTCCAGTCCCAGACCCAGACGCAGCGGCACCTTGGTTCCGCCGAGGTTCTCACTCCAGACTTTCTGGATCTTCACGGTTTCCGGAAAGGCGACCAGCTTGGTCGGTCGATCCGGGTCCTTGTCCTTGGTGCACGCGGCCACGAGGGCCAGCAGCAGTATCGGCAGAATGCGACGCATGATGGATCAGTTCCCCTTGGGAATGGCAGCTACCGGCGTGCTGGATGCAGCGTCGGCAAGGTCGTTGATTTTCAGGTCCAGGAGGTCATTGGCGGCCTGGGCCGGTCCGATGGCGACACGCGCGGCGCGATACTCGCGCAGCGCCGCCGCCTTGTCACCCTTGGCGAAGTAGGCATCACCGCGAACTTCGGCGAAGCGCCCCTCAAAGGCACCCTGGCCGGCCGTACCCAGGGTTGCCAGGGCGGCGTCCGGATGGTTCAGCGCCACCTGCACCCGCGCCAGGCGCAGGCGGGTCACCTGCACCAATTCCGGGTCCTTGGAGTGGCTGATCACCACGCTCAGGTAGGAGGCGGCGCGGTCGCTCTGGCCGGTCTCCAGCAGCAGCCGGGCGGCGGCCAGATCCGCCTGATCGACATAGGGGCTGCGGGGGTGGTCGTGCCGCAGCTGCTCGACCAGGTCCAGACCGCGTGTGCGGTCGCCATGGTCAAAGGCCTGCAGCACCCGGTCATAGGCCTGCGAGGCCTCGATGCCGTCGCGGTCGGTGCGCGCCTGCCACCAGCGCCAGCCGCCAACAATCAGGCCGCCGACGGCCAGACCGGTGATGATCCAGGGTAGATTGGCCCGCAGCCACCCCAGCAGCTGCTCCAGTTGTTCTTTTTCCGAAAGATACTCGTCCACCCACCCTACTCCTGCTTGTCCGCGGCCCGCAGGGCCGCCTCGATCTGTGCCGGCAGCTGCGTCAACGGGCACTCAGTCTGACCGGCCTCGAGGCGCAAAGGTTTCAAAGCCACCATGCCCCGGGCCAGTTCGTCCTCGCCGATGATCAGTGCCAGGGCCGCCCGGCTGCGATCGGCGCGGCGAAACTGGGCCTTGAAATTGCCCGCTCCGAGGTTCAATTCGAACCGCCGGTGGGGCAGGGCATCGCGCAGGGATTCGACAATGCGGCCGCCCTCGAGGCTGGCCCGCTCCCCGTTCAACACCACATAAACGTCGGCCGCTGCGCTTTGGGGCTGCGACGGCAGCTGGCTCACCAGCTCAACCACCCGCTCCACGCCCATGGCGAAGCCAATGGCCGGGGTGGCTTCCCCACCCAGCTGGGTAATGAGTCCGTCGTAGCGCCCCCCGGAGCATACGGCGTCCTGGGCGCCCAGCGCATCGGTGATCCATTCAAAGACGGTTCGGCTGTAGTAATCAAGCCCGCGCACCAGGCGCGGGTTGATGGTGTATTCGATGCCCATCGCCGTGAGCGCCGCGCACAGCGCCGTAAAATGGCGCTGCGACTCCGGATCCAGATGGTCCGAAAGCAGTGGCGCGGCCGCTATCAGCTCGCGCAGTTCCGGGTTCTTGCTGTCCAGGATGCGCAGCGGATTGCCATGGAGGCGGCGCCGGCTGTCCTCGTCCAGGCGCTCGTGGTGAGCTGAGAAATACTCGACCAGTTTCGCCCGATACACGCGCCGGGACTCGACCGTGCCGAGTGAATTGATCTGCAGCTTCACGCGCGTAATACCCAACCGGCGCCACAGGCGCGCCATCAGCGCAATGAGTTCGGCATCCACATCAGGGCCGGCGAAGCCCACCGCCTCGACATCGACCTGGTAGAACTGCCGGTAACGGCCCTTCTGCGGTTTCTCGTGACGGAAAACCGGACCCATCGACCACAGTTTGTGACGGGCACCGCGCAGCAGGCCGTTGGAGATCATGGCGCGCACGATTCCCGCGGTCATCTCCGGGCGCAGGGTGAGACTGTCCCCGCCCTGGTCGGTGAAGCTGTACATCTCCTTCTCGACCACGTCGGTGTATTCACCGATCGCGCGTTTGAAGAGCTCGGTATGTTCGACGGCCGGTACGCGGATCTCCTCGTACCCATAGGTCACGAGAAGCTCACGCATGGTGCCTTCCACGTGCTGCCACAACACGCTTTCGGCCGGCAGCACATCGTTCATGCCGCGAATAGGTTGAATCGCACCGCTCAAGAAAATTCCTCAGCTCAAAGTTTATTGCCCGCGGTGGTCACGGTCGTCACCGGCTGCAGCGTGCCTTCGTGTGTCACCAGAAATTGCGCCGCCGCGCCCGACTGTGACTGCGCGGGAATGACCTGCGCCTGACCGTCGATCTGAACGTCGACTTCGGCGAAGTTGCCAACCAGCACTTTCAGCGGCGCAGCGCCGCGCAATGTTTCCTCGGCGCCCGCGGCGCCAATGGCATGGTACAGCGCTACGCCGTGGGCGTCGTAGACTTCGGTCCAGCATGCCGACCTGAACTTCAAGGTGACGCTCGCCTCCAGGGGGCCGGTGCGCGGCACTCTGGGCGACTTGATCAGCGGCAGCGCGGCACTGGGTGCGCTGCTGGCCTGCTCGGGAAGGCTCGTGGGCGCCGATGCGGGCGGTGCCGCGGTGGACACCTCAGCGGCGGGCACGGCAACCGGCGCGGAGGCGGGGGCGGCGGCCACGGCCGTGGCCGGATGCAGATCCAGGTAGATCCAGCGGATGCTGCCAATCAGGCCGACCCCGATCACCACCGCGAGGCCGCTCGTGAGCAGTGCCCCACGCCAGGTACTGGCCTGCTTCACATGCGGCATCTGGGTGAGATCCGGAGCGGCTCCGGCCTGGGCGCTGGCCGCGTACAGACCCATAATCTCCGGCACCGACTCCTTGAGCAGTTCGGCGTAGTGGCGCAGATGTCCACGCACATACACCGGGGCCCCCAGTGCGCCGAAGCGCTCGCCCTCGAGCGCGCTGAGCACACCCGGATCCACATGCAGCAGCTCGGCCGCCTGCACCACCGACAGATCGGCACGTTCGCGCGCCGCCTGCAGGCGTGCGCCGATGCCGTTCTTGCGCGCACCGCTGTCGTTGCCGCCGGCGCTCATGGCATCAGCCGGGATTGGGTTGCGGGTCCGCGCTCAGGGAGCGCGCCTGCTCGGAGTTGGGAAACTCGGCGCGCAGGATCTTGGTCATTTGCGCGGCGCCGTTGGCATCACCGAGGGTGCGCGCGGCGCGCAATCCGACCAGCAGCAGTTCCGGTGTCGGGTTGAATTGGCTGATGAATTTCTGCACGCGATCCCGGGCTTCAAGCGCCCGTCCGTGCGCCAGTTCCAGAGAGGCTTCCTGATAAGCCCCTTCTGCGTAATCCGGACGCGCCGCGAGCGCGCGCTTGAAGGCGGATTCGGCCTCCTCGTCCCGGTGCGCAGTGAGCAGGCACACACCCATGTCGGTATAGGCCGCCTCAGGCGTGCGGTACAGCGGATTCCTGGCAACCTGCAGCATCTTGGTGATGCCCTCGTCCACCCGATGCTGGTCGCACAGGTACACGCCGTAGAACAGCACCGGTCCCGGGTCGGTCGGGGCCAGACGCATCGCCTCGTGAATTTCGGCCTCGGCCTTCTTCTGGTCGTCGATGCGCTCGTAGAACATCGCCATCACACTGTGCAGGTTGGGATTGGTTGGATCCTCCTGCAGGGCGCGGTCGAGTTTTTCCTTGGCACGCTGCAGATTGCCTTCCTGCATGTAGGCCATGGCCAGCTTCACATTGTCGGCCGCCGCATCCTCCCGGACATTTCCCTGGTCCAGGTGCGGTGACTTGGTGGTCACGCAACCACCCAGGACCACGAGCAGCGAGGCCGCGCAGACCGGGATAACCATGCCATGTGCGATTTTCATGACTCCACCGTGAGGCCGATGTTCCTGTTGCCCAGACGAACTGTCGTCCGGTTGATCACCCGTCCGGCCAGCTGACCGCAGGCAGCGTCGATATCATCGCCGCGCGTGCGGCGGATGGTCGCGAGCACCCCGCCACGAATGAGCTCGTCCCGGAAGCGCTGGATGACGGCCAGCGGCGAGCGCCGGTAGCGGGTTCCGGGGAAAGGATTGAAGGGAATGAGATTTAGCTTGGCCGGATGACCGCGCAGCAGCCGCACCAGCTCACGGGCCTGAGCCGGGGAGTCATTGACCCCATCCAGCATCACGTACTCGAAGGTAACGCTGCGGCCATTCTGCTCATCCAGATAATGCCAGCACGCGGCCAGCAGCTCGCTGATCGGATGCTTGCGATTGATCGGCACCAGCTCGTTGCGCAAGGCATCGTTGGGTGCGTGCAGCGAGACCGCCAGTGCGACATTGGTTTCTTCGGCCAGCTTGTACATCTGCGGGACCAGGCCGGAGGTCGACAGCGTGACCCGGCGACGCGACAGATCGAACCCGAAGTCATCCATCATGATGGACAGGGCCGGCACGACGTTGCGGAAATTCGCCAGTGGCTCGCCCATGCCCATCAGTACCACATTGCTGATGATGCGGCCGCTGACGGGGGTGACCACCCGCGAGTTGCTCGGCAGCTCGATTTCCGGATCGGCTTCGATGCCCGGATCGCTCTGCGGATCCTCGCCCGGCGCGGCGCCCACGGCCGCCTCCAGTTCGCGCGCCGCCAGCCACACCTGGCCGACGATTTCGCCGGTGGTCAGGTTGCGATTGAAGCCCTGTTGCGCGGTGGCGCAGAAGGAGCAGTCCAGGGCGCAGCCGACCTGCGAAGAAATGCACAGAGTGCCGCGGCCCGGCTCCGGGATGTAGACCATCTCGAAGGCCTGCGAGGCATCGGCTGCGAGCTTCCATTTGCGGGTGCCATCGGTTGACACCTGCAGCTCAGTGATCCGTGGCACCCGCACTTCCGCGCACTGCGCCAGCTGCGCGCGAAAGTCCTTGGCCAGATCGGTCATCTGCGCGATCCGGCCCTCGCCGCGCTTGTAGATCCAGTTCATCAGCTGGCGCGCACGGAAGGGCTTGCTGCCAAGACCGGCGATGTACTGCTCAAGCTGCGGGCGGGTCAGCCCCAGCAGATTGGTGCCTACGGTTGCGGTCTGCTCTGACATGGATGGCGCATTGATCCGTGAGCCCATCTAAGGGCGCGGAAACACCTGAGTGCCGGCAAAAAAGTATGCGATCTCCTGCGTCGCGGTCTCCACGGCGTCGGATCCGTGGACCACATTCTGCTCGATGCTCAGGGCCAGATCCGCACGGATGGTGCCGGGTGCGGCCTTCTTAGGATCGGTGGCGCCCATGAGCTCGCGGTTCTTGGCAATGGCGTTCTCGCCCTCAAGCACCTGCACGATGACCGGACCTGAGGTCATGTAGCTCACCAGGTCCTTGAAGAAAGGACGTGCGCGATGCACCGCATAGAAGCCCTCGGCCTCGAGCTGGGACAGATGCATCATGCGCGCAGCAATGACGCGCAGTCCTGCGGTTTCGAAGCGGCGATAGACCTCGCCAATCAGGTTGCGGGACACGCCATCGGGCTTGACGATGGACAAGGTGCGTTCGAGCGCCATTCGAGAAGATCTCCTGCAGACTGTGGCTGACCTGCGGGGTTTGCAAGTCATTGAAATCGTTGGAATTTAATATCCAGGAATCGTGGTCGCCGACGCCGGCGGCCAATATCCGGGGCGCGCAGTCTACCGCGGACGGGCAGGATTGGCCACCCACGACGAACGCGGAAGTTGCGGTTTGGTAAGCCTTTTTTACGAAAGCCCGGCGTTTCGCCAAGGCTTTGGGATCAGACGCTGAAACTCTCGCCGCAGCCGCATTCGCCCTTGACGTTGGGATTGCTGAACTTGAAGGCTTCGTTCAGCCCCTGCTTCACGAAGTCGACGATCGTGCCATTGACCAGGCTGAGGCTCTCCCGGTCCACGAACACCTTCACCCCGTGATCCTCGAACACCACGTCATCGGGGCGGGAATCATCCGCATAATTAACGACATAGGCAAAGCCCGAGCAGCCGGTCTTGCGCACCCCGAGCCGCAGGCCCAGGCCGCGGCCCCGGGAGGCCAAGAAGCTTCGGACCCGGTCGGCGGCCGATTCAGTCAGTGAAATTGCCATGTCGCGTCCCATTCTACGGTCATTCAGGACCATTGCTGAAGTGCAGCATGCAATGCGTCCTCGATCAGCAGCAGTCGCCCGAGTTTTTCCACCGGTACCGCAAGGGCTTGCGCCCAGGCCCTGGGGGATCCGGGCTGCGCCTCGGAGCGCCTGCGTCCGGCCAGCTGCAGCACCAGCCAGCTGGCCGTAGCCAGAGTATGTGGGCAGCCCAGCGCCTGGAACCGTGCCTCGATCACAGTGTCGGCGTTCACCCGCAAATGCAGCCGTACCCATGCCTCTGCCGCAGGGCTTCCTGCCTCACCGCGTAACACGCGGCCGGCTGAATCGGCCAGGGTCCCGGCGCCCTGCAACCGCGAAAACAGCGCCTGGACCGCCGGGCCCAGCGTCTCGCCCTGGACCGCCAATGGCGCTTCGGCCACCGTGTCGGGGCCCGATGGAGAAACTTCCCGCAGCCGCCGTACGGCCCGGCTGACCTGGGCGGCAGCCGTTTCCAGGTCGGCATCGGTGTTGAAGCGGCCGAAGCTGAACCGCAGCGAGCTTTCCGCTTGGCGCGAGCTGCGCCCCAGGGCGCGCAGCACGTACGAGGGCTCCCCCAGGGCGGAGTTGCACGCCGCGCCGGTAGACACCGCAAGGCCAGGTAAGGCGCTCATCAGACTTTCACCCTCAACGCCGTCGAAGGCGACATTCAGGATATGCGGCACCCGAGGTGCCCCTCCTCCATTGATGGTCACACCTCCAAGGGATTCAAGGCGTGTCCAGAGCCGATCGCGCCATTGCGTGATGCGCGCGTTCTCCGAGGCCTCACTCTGTGCAGACAGTTCGCAAGCCAGACCGAACCCGGCGATTTGATGGGTGGGCAGGGTTCCGGGTCGCAGGCCCGATTCCTGGCCACCCCCGAACATCAGCGGCGTCAGGGTGGCTTTTTGACCCTCACGCAGGTACAGCGCTCCCACCCCCTTGGGGCCGTAGATCTTGTGCGCCGAAACCGACAACAGATCCACCGGCAGGTCCGCGATGTTCAAGGCCAGCCGGCCGGCACTCTGCGCCGCATCCACATGAAACAGCACCGAGCACGACCGGCACACCGCACCGATGCCCTGGATGTCCTGGATCACACCGGTTTCATTGTTGACATGCATCAGGGACACCAGCGCGGTGTCGGCTCGCAGGGCCGCCGCAACTGCTTGCGCACTCACCCGCCCGTCGGCATCCGGCTGCAACCAGGTGACGCTGAACCCCTCGCGGGTGAGTTGCCGGACCGCATCGAGCACCGCCTTGTGTTCGGTGCGGGCACTGATCACATGGCGTTTCCCCGGCGCCAGTGCCCGCGCGGTTCCCAGCACCGCCAGATTATCCGCCTCGGTGGCCCCGGAGGTGAAGATGATCTGCTCGGGCGATGCGCCGATGAAACGCGCGACCTGCGCCCGCGCCACCTCGATGCGCCGCGCCGCGGCGCGTCCCGCGGCATGAGCGGTTGCCGCAGGATTTGCGAACCAGCCCTCCTCGCCCAGACATTGATGCATCTGCGCGCTCACCGCCGGATCAACCGGCGTGGTGGCGGCATTGTCCAGGTACACCGTCTGCGGCGCATGCGCCGAACCTGCGATGCGCCGCCGCCCCTGTATCGAGGTGAGGATGCCACGCAGGATATTCGCTTCGTTCTGATCCAGCTCCGCGCGCTGCAGGAAGCGCCGGATGCGGGTCATCAGGTGCGTGCCGGCCTGGGTTCGGTCCTTGAAATTGACCTCATCCAGAACCTGCTCCAGGTGCCCGTACAGGTGCTGCATCTGCGCCGGTGTCGCCAGCGGCACACGCTCGGCGTCCCCCGCCCCCTCTACGGCACTGCCGTGCTCGTGGCGTGCCCGGAAGATCTCATAGGCCACCAGTTGCACCGCCATCGCGAGATTCAGCGAGGCGTACTCAGGGCTGGCCGGTATCCGCAACAGCACGTGGCTGGCTTGCAGATGTTCGTTCTCCAATCCGGTGCGCTCGGCTCCGAACAGCAGCGCCACCGGCGCACGCCTGGCCTCGGCGAGGATGCGCCCGGCGGCCTCGCGCACCTCCAGCTCCCGGAAGTTCTGGTCACGATGGCGCGCGGTGGTGGCGGCGATGAAGCCGCAATCCGCGATGGCCTCCGCCAGGGTCGCAACGACGCGGGCACTGCTCAGGATCGACTCGGCGCCAGCGGCCCGGGCGCTCGCTTGCGGGTGCGGGAACTCGCGCGGCCGCACCAGCACCAGCTGCCGCAGATCCATGTTCATCATGGCGCGCGCCACGGCCCCGATGTTGCCGGGGTGGGAGGGTTCGACCAGGACGATGCGTATGTCAGGTGTTGAATCAGGTGCCATGGGATCAGGACGGGTAACGTAGGTGAAGGGCCCGAGGTCTGCTAATCTTGCAACCCTCCCCCTTTGCGCGGTCTTCGCGCCAGCTTATTTGCCGTGCAGCCACTTCTCAATATCGCCGTTCGTGCCGCCCGTCGCGCCGGCGAAATCATCGTCCGCAGCCTCAACCGGGCAGACACTCTCACCGTCACGGCCAAGGGACGCAATGATTTCGTGACCGAGGTGGACAAGGCCGCCGAGCGGGAGATCATCGCCACCATTCGCAAGTCCCACCCCGATCATGCCTTCCTGGCCGAGGAAGGTGGTGCCAGCGGCAACAGCGACACCCTCTGGATCATCGATCCGCTGGATGGCACTACCAATTTCCTGCACGGCAATCCCACCTTCGCCGTCTCGATCGCCTGCCAGATACGCGGCCGCCTGGAGCATGCCGTGGTGTACGACCCCATGCGCCAGGAGATATTCAGCGCTTCGCGCGGCGGCGGTGCACATGTGGACAATCATCGCCTGCGGGTCACCGCGCACCGCACTTTGGAGGGAGCGCTGATCGGCACCGGGTTTCCGTACCGGGAGAACACCCGCTACCTGGACGAATACCTGAACATGATGAAGGCGGTGATACTGAACACCGCCGGCCTGCGCCGGCCCGGCGCCGCCGCACTGGATCTGGCCTATGTGGCCGCGGGGCGCCTGGACGCATTCTGGGAGATCGGCCTGAGTCCCTGGGATACGGCCGCCGGGACGCTGCTGATCCAGGAGGCCGGTGGCCGCATCGGCACCTTGAGCGGCGGCGAATATACCCAGGGTGGCAATGTGCTGTGCGGAACGCCCAAGGTGTACGAGGCGATGGTGGAACTGCTGGCCCCGTTTCTGCCCGAAGGTCTGCGCGAGGGCTGATCACCCCGGGCTCCCGCCGCCTGTAGTACAGTCGGCCCAACATTAACGGGGGTCGCTTGATGAGCAAACCGGGGATATTCGCCACCATTCCAGTGGCTGATCTCGAGGCCGATGCCGCGCATGCCGCGCTCAACCGTTCCTTAGGCCCGGTCGCCCTCACCGCGCTGGGCATCGGCGGCATCATCGGCACCGGCATCTTCGTGTTGACCGGTATTGCGGCCGCCGAGCATGCCGGGCCCGCCGTGGTCCTGTCCTTCATCATTGCCGGGTTTGGCTGCATATTCGCAGGTCTTTGCTACGCCGAGTTCGCCTCCATGGTCCCGGTCGCGGGCAGTGCCTACGCCTACAGCTATGCCACCCTGGGCGAGTTCACCGCCTGGTTTGTCGGCTGGAACCTGGTGCTCGAATACCTGTTCGCCGCCGCCACCGTGGCAGTGGGATGGTCGCGGTACTGCGTATCTCTGCTCAATTATTTCCATGTCAATTTTGTGCCCGCGGTGCTCTCGGCATCCCCGTGGAAGGTTGCAACCGATGGCGTGACCGTCCTCAAAAGTGGCGCGATGCTGAATGTGCCTGCCATCTTCGTCGCGCTGCTCGTCACCTGGATCTGCTACATCGGCATCCGCCAGTCCGCATTCGTGAACACTCTGGTGGTGATCATCAAGGTGGCCATCGTGCTGGTGGTCATCGGCTTCGGCGCCTTCTACGTGAATCCGGCCAACTGGCATCCCTTCATCCCGCCCAACACCGGCACCTTCGGGGTCTACGGCTGGTCGGGGGTACTGCGCGCCGCGGGCGTCGTGTTCTTCGCCTACATCGGCTTTGATGCCGTGTCCACGGCCGCCCAGGAGGCCAAGAACCCGGCGCGCAACATGCCCATCGGCATCCTCGGCAGCCTGCTGATCTGCACGGTGCTGTATATCCTGATGTCCGCCGTGCTGACCGGCCTGCTGCCGTTCGCGCTGCTCAATGACGCAGCGCCGGTTGCCGTTGCCCTGGCCGCACATGCGCAATTGGCCTGGCTGGTCCCCTGGGTCACCATCGGCGCCCTCGCCGGTCTCACCTCGGTCATCCTGGTGATGATGCTCGCGCAGGCACGCATCTTCCTGGCCATGGCCCGGCATGGACTGCTTTGGCAGTTTTTCGGCAAGGTCCATCCGAAGTTCCGCACGCCGCATATTGCGACCTTGATCACCGGACTATTTGCCGCAACTGTCGGCGGCTTGGTGCCGGTCGATATTCTCGGGGAGCTCGTCTCCATCGGCACCCTGTTCGCATTCATCGTGGTGTGCATCGGGGTGCTGGTGCTGCGCAAGACTCGCCCCGATCTGCCACGGCCGTTTCGCGTCAAGGCAGTGTGGTTCGTCGCCCCGGCGGGTGTTGCGATGTGCGCGCTGATGATTGGCTTCCTGCCGGTGAGCACCTGGCTGCGGCTGGTGCTGTGGACGGCCATCGGGATCCTCATCTACTTCACCTACGGCTACCAGCACAGCCGGCTGCGGAACCGGGCTATTTCCGTGCCCGCTTCTGATTTGCCTGCATAAGGGCGCGCATGCGCAGGTTGATGAGCTCGACAGCGGCGGCAAAGGCCATGGCGAAGTACAGATACTTCTTCGGCATCTCGAAGTGCAGTCCCTCGGCGACCAGCGTGGCGCCGATCAGGATCAGGAACGCCAGAGCCAGCATCTTCACCGTGGGGTGACGGTCGACGAAGTCGCCGATGGTGCCGGCCACCCACATCATCACCGCAATGGCCGCGATGATGGCGGCCACCATGATCGGAAAGTCCTTGGCCAGACCCACCGCCACGAATACCGAATCCAGGGAAAATACGATATCGATGAGCGCGATCTGGATCACGGTCAGCACGAAGCCGGCCACCAGATGCGGCCGCTGGCCGCGCGCGGCGCCCTCCAGCGCATGGTGAATTTCGATGACGCTCTTGGCCAGCAGGAACAGGCCGCCGGCCAGCAGGATCAGGTCACGGCCCGACAACCTCTGCGAGGCGATTTCCAGCAGCGGCCGTGTCAGATGCGTCAGCCAGACAATCGAATACAGCAGCGCGATGCGGGTGCACATCGCCAGCGCCAGGCCGCTGATGCGGGCCGAGCGCTGCCGCGTGTGCGGCAGCCTCGACACCATGATGCTGATGAAGATGATGTTGTCGACACTGAGTACGATCTCAAGGATCGCCAGCGTTGCAAACGCCAGCCACGCTTGTGGATCGGACAGCAGTGCCAGCAACTTCGTCCTCCGCGATCAGGGCATGGCGTCGGCGGCAGTCTTCTTCATGGTGGGGAACAGATGCTCGGACGTCAGGCCGCAATCCAGGGCAATGGCGCTGGAAATATAGATCGATGAGTAGGTGCCGGCGAGAATGCCGATCAGCAGCGCCTCCGAGAACCCGCGCAGCGCCGGGCCGCCGATGAGCAGCAGCGCCACCACCACGATGGCCGTCACCACCTTGGTCATGATGGTTCGCGACAGGGTCTGGTTGATCGACTGATCCAGCACCTGCGCCGAGGCCAGGCGCCGGTTGGCATGGAAGCGTTCACGGATACGGTCGAAGACCACGACGGTGTCGTTGAGCGAATAGCCGATGACCGCGAGGATGGCGGCGACCGACGGCAGATCGAACTGCGTCTGCGTGAACGAGAAGATGCCCAGCACCAGAATCGGATCGTGCATCACGGCCAGGATGGCGCCGAGCGACAGGCGCCAGGTGTGAAAGCGCAACGCGATATAGATCGAGATGAAGAACAGCGTGAAGAACAGTGCCAGCTCGGCACTGCGCCACAGTTCACCGCCGACCTGAGGGCCCACCACGTCCGGTGCCTGCACCTGCACTTGCGGATCCAAGCCCTGAAGCACTTTAGTCACCTGTGCGCGAATGGTCTGCGCATCCTGCTTCTCCCCCAGGGGCGGCAGCCGGATGGTAACGTCGCGGGAGGAGCCGAAGCTCTGCACCTGCGGGTCGTGATATCCCGCCTTGCTCATGGCGGTGCGCACGGCATCCACGTTGGCCGCGGTCGGAAAGGTCGCCGGGATGTTCACGCCACCGGTGAAATCGATGGCCAGGTTCAGTCCGCGCGTCAGCAGAAAGGCAATCGAGGCCACGACAAAGATCAGGGACAGCCCGTACCACACCTTGCGCGTGGCCATGAACGGGAAATTGGTCGGCTTATGAAAAAATTCCACTGTAATTCCTCGCGACGACCCGTGCTCAGATGGGCAGGCGGGTCAGCTTGCGCCGTCCGCCGTACATGAGCGTGATCAAGGCACGGCTGCCCATTAACGATGTAAACATCGAGGTGACGATACCCAGCGTCAGCACCACCGCAAAACCGCGGATTGCATCCGTTCCCAGTGCCCACAACACCACGCCGGCGATGAACGTCGTGACGTTGGAGTCCAGGATCGCCGAGAAGGCCTTCTCGAAGCCGGCACGGATGGCCGCCTGCGGTGACACGCCATTGCGCAGTTCCTCGCGGATGCGCTCGTAGATCAGCACGTTGGAGTCCACCGCGATACCCACGGTGAGGATGATGCCGGCGATACCCGGCAGCGACAGCACCGAACCCATCAATGACAGCAGCGCGGTCAGAACCACGACGTTCGCCAGCAACACGGCATCGGCCACCAAGCCGAACACCTTGTAGTAGAGGAACATGAACAGGAACACCGCGCCCATGCCGATCTCCAGCGCGTGAACGCCGCGATCGATGTTGTCCTGTCCCAGGCTCGGTCCGATGGTGCGTTCATCGACGGGGTAGATCGGCGTCGACAGCGAACCGGAACGGATCTCCAGCGCCAGGTCGCGGGACTCTCCGGAGGTCAGCCCGGAAATCCGGAAGGCATTGCCGAAAACGCCCTGGATGGTCGCGTCATTGATCACTTTTTCATCGGTGACATCACGGGTGACCTTCTGGCCGCCCACGTCGGTCGTTTCGCGGCGCTTCTCGATGTACACCACGGCCATGGGCCGGCCCAGATTGGCCTGGGTCACGGTCAGCATGCGATCGCCGGCGCGCGAGTCCAGCTTGATGTTCACGATGGGGCCGTCCTGGTCGGTGGCCGCAGTGGCGCTGGTCAGGTCGTTGCCGGTGGCGATGACTTCGCGCTTCAGCAGCAGCGGCTGACCCTGGCGGGTGTAGTACAGCTTGGTGCCCACCGGGGCGTTGCCATGCTGGGCGACTTCATACGGGTCACCGTTGGGAGCATTCAGGCGAAACTCCAGAAACGCCACCTTACCCAGCAGGTCCTTGACGTCGGCGGGGTTCTGCACGCCCGGAAGCTGGACATTGATGCGGTCCAAGCCCTGGCGGCGCACGATGGGCTCGGCGACGCCCAGCTCATTGACCCGGTTGCGAAGCGTGACCAGGTTCTGCTCGATGGCATAGTCCTGCCGATCACGGATTTCCTTGACCGTCAGTGTGCCCTGCAGGGCCGGCGCTCCGCCCACGGTCACCGCGCTGAAGGGCAGGTCCGGTAGCGCCTTCTCGGCCACCGCCTGGGCGGCGGACACGTTGGCGCCGGCCGGCAGCGTCAGGCGCAGACCATCCGTGGCATTGGCATTGCCGGTCGAAGCCACCGCGCTGACTTCCCCGAAGGGGATGTTCGCCTGCGTCAAGGCACGGCGCAGGTCCTGGGCGTAGCTGTCCAGCAGCTGTGAAATCGAACTTTGGGTGTCCACCTGATACAGCAGGTTCAATCCGCCGCGCAGATCCAGCCCCAACCGCATCGGCCGCAGACCCAGCGCACGCAGGGCGGCGGGCGCGCGCGAGGCGAAGGACAATGCCGTGATGTACTGGTCGGCAAATTTGGCATTGACGGCATCGCGCGCCTTGAACTGATCGGTGGTGTTGGCGAAGCGCACCATGACCGCGGTGCCATCCAGATAGGCGGTCGTGTAAGCCAGATGCCCATCACTCAGGAACTGCCTGATGACCGGCACTGCCGTCGCCTGCATCGCATCCTTGTCCTTGCGCGCGATCTGCAGCGCCGGATCGTCACCGAAGACGTTGGGCAGCGCCAGGATGAATGACACCGCCAGCACCACCAGCACCAGGACATACTTCCAGCGCGGATACTCGAGCATTTTCTAAGCGCCCTTGAGGGTGCCCTTGGGCATCAGCGATGTGACCTGTCCCTTCTGCACCTTCAGGCGCACCCCGTCGGCCACTTCGATGGTCACGAAGGCATCGCCCACCTCGGTGATGCGGCCGAGAACACCGCCCGAGGTCACGACCTCATCACCGGAGGCGAGCTTGGAGATCATGTTCTGGTGATCCTTGGCCTTCTTCTGCTGGGGGCGGACCAGCAGGAAGTAAAAGATCCCGACGAACACCACCATCATGAGCGGGAAGGCGAGCGGATTGCTGGATGCGCCGCCGCCGGCCTGGGCCCAGGCCGCTGGAATCAATGAATTCATGCATGCACCTGACTTTTTCTAAGTCCTTATCCCAAAAGCCCCCCGGAAAGCCCGGGCGGCGAGGGGGCGGCATTATGCCACAGGGTCCGTCCGGGCCCGCCTGGGCGCTGGATAGGCGGCGGCAAAGGCCTGGAAAGTGCCCTCCTCCAGGGCCTGGCGAATGGAGCGCATGAGCTGCTGGTAAAAATACAGGTTGTGCAGGGTATTGAGCCGGCTGCCCAGGATCTCGTTGCAGCGGTCCAGGTGCCGCAGGTAGGAGCGGGAGTAGTGGGCGCAGGTGTAGCAGCCGCACAGCGGATCCACCGGCCCCAGGTCGCTGGCATGGCCGCTGTTGCGGATATTGATGACCCCGGCCTGGGTGAACAGGTGGCCGTTGCGGGCATGGCGCGTCGGGATCACGCAGTCAAACATGTCGATGCCGCGGGCCACCCCGGCGATGATGTCCTCCGGGAAGCCCACGCCCATCAGGTAGCGGGGCCGGTCCGCCGGCATGTGCGGCACCACCTCTTCCAGGATCCGCAGTCGTTCGGCTTCCGGTTCCCCGACCGCCAGCCCCCCCAGGGCAAATCCTGGCCAATTGCGCTGCATCAAGGACTCCAGCGACGCCAGGCGCAGGCTCGTGTGCATGCCGCCCTGCACAATCCCGAACAGCCCCCCGGGGGGCGGGTCACGGTAGTAGTGGGCATGGCCCCGGGCGGCCCAGCGCATGGAGCGTTCCATCGATTCGCGCGCCTGGGCTTCGCTGGCCGGATAGGGCGTGCAGTCATCGAAGGCCATGGCGATGTCGGAGCGCAGCGTGCGCTGCATGTCCATGGAGCGCTCGGGAGTGAGCTCCACCTCGCTGCCATCGAGCGGTGACTGGAAGCGCACCCCTTGCTCGCTGATCTTGCGCAGTTCCGCGAGACTGAAAACCTGAAAACCACCCGAGTCCGTGAGGATGGGGCGCTGCCAGTTCATGAAGCCGTGCAGACCGCCATGCGCCTCGATGATCTGCGGCCCCGGCCGCAACATGAGGTGGAAAGTGTTACCGAGCACGATCTGTGCGCCAAGATCCGCCAGTTCCTCGGGGGTCATCGCCTTGACGGTGCCATAGGTTCCAACCGGCATGAAGGCCGGGGTCTCCACCACCCCATGGGCCAGCCTCAGGCGACCACGCCGCGCGGCGCCACTGGATCCGAGCACTTCAAAAGCCGGTTGCATCGTCGCTTACGCCGCGGCGCCCGGGATAACCAGCATCGCATCGCCATAGCTGAAGAAGCGATAGCGCGCGCGCACCGCATGTTCATAGGCAGCCAGTACCCGTTCGCGCCCTGCCAGCGCGCACACCAGCATCAGCAGCGTCGATTCCGGCAGGTGAAAATTGGTGAGCAGGCCGTCAACAACCTCGAAGCGAAACCCCGGGCGGATGAACAGGCGCGTGTCGCCCACCCAGGGCGAGCCACCGGAGGCTTCCAGTGCCCGCACCACCGTTGTTCCCACGGCGATCACGCGGCCGCCGCGTGCGCGCGTCAGGGCAATGGCCTCGCAGGCCTGCTGCGCCACCACCACGCGCTCCTCGTGCAGCACATGCCGCTGCAGGTCCGGATTGCGCACCGGCTGGAAGGTCCCCGCGCCGACATGCAAGGTGACGCAGGTGCGACGCACGCCCCGCGCCTCCAGTGCCGCCACCAGTGCGGAATCGAAGTGCAGGCTGGCGGTGGGTGCGGCAACGGCCCCGGGATCGCGGGCGAAAATGCTCTGATACCGTTCGCGATCCTCGGCCACGGCGGCACGCTGGATATAGGGCGGCAGCGGCACGGCGCCATGGGCCTCGAAGAATTCCAGCGCGGTGCCCGGCGTGCGCACCTGCCACAGGTCCTGATGCTGTTCCAGGATCTGCACCTCCCCACCGGCGGTCGTGATCTGCACGCCGGGGCGAATGGGTTTGGCGGCGCGCAACTGCACCAGCGCGGTGCCGTCATCCAGGATGCGCTCCAGGAAGATCTCCACCCGTCCGCCGGTTGGTTTGGTCCCCATGACGCGCGCGGCGATGACACGCGTGTCGTTGAAAACCAGCAGATCCCCCGCATTGAGCAGCGCCGGCAAGTCCCTGATGGAGCGGTCCAGCGGGCCTGATTGCGGGTCCAGGACCAGCAAGCGGCTCGCTGAGCGCTCGGGAAGCGGAGCCTGCGCGATCAGTTCGGCAGGCAGTTCATAGGCAAAGTCGGATAACTCCACCGAGGCATGGTATCAATCCTGATCGGTGGGCGGATGATCAACCGGCGGCCGCTCACCCGGTCCCGGACCCCGATCGCCGGGGCCGCGCGGCCCGCGCCGGCGTTCCGGCAGCGTCCCCTCCAGTTCCAAGGACTTCTTCTGACGCAGGATCTTCAGGTGGACTTTTTCGCCGGGCTGGTAGGAACGCAGGATCCGAGTGGCATGCGAGCCGTTCTCAGGAACCCGGCCGTCGATGCTCTGGATCACATCACCATCCTGTAGCTTCAGGAAATCCCCCTCATGAGGCACGCGCACCACCAGCACGCCCTGGCTGGTACCGAAGTACTGACCCAGGGCGGGTGACAGATCCGCCAGCTCCATGCCCTCGAAGCTCGCGCCACCGCCGGGGCCGTTCCAGTTGAACTCCAGCTCCTGGCCGTTGAATGGCGGAATGAAGGCCGCGAAGCTGGCGCGCGGGGTCACCTGAAACTCCTTGACCTTGCCATCACGCAGTACTTTTAGGGTGACCTTGCTATCCGGCATCACATTGCCCATGCGGTCTACCACCTCACGCGGCGCATTCGGACCGGTCGTCGCCTCGCCGTTGATGGCCACTATGACATCGCCGGTGGCGACTCCAGCCTCGGCCGCGGGGCCTTCGGGACTGACCCCGATGACCGTGGCCCCCTGTTCCTTGGCGGACGGCTCGGTCTGCAACTGCAAGCCCAGTACCGCGCGCGCGCGCAGGCGCTGCATGCGCACTATCGCGGACTGCCCCAGCTGTGATGACAGCTGCGCCACATCGCGCGCCGCCGCCTCCAGCTTCTGACGCGCCGCCGCCAGCTGCGCCTCCAGATCGGCACTGGGCGCAGTACTCGCCGCCGTGGCTGGCGCGGCGGCAGTGGCGGTGGCAGGAGCGGTATCGGCCGCCCGCGCGTTGGCGCCCACCAGCAACCCGGCTAGAACCAATGTTGAAAGCTTGGACATGATGTTCACCTTGCAATTTGCAGGCCGTAACTTGAGGTTCAGGGCAAACCTGACACCAGGTTCTGCGCATATCGCACCTGGGCCAGGGATTCGACCAGTTGCGCCCGATCACGCTGCAACACCGCCAGCTGCGGCGCCGGCGCCTGCGACAGGCGCACCGCGTTGAGCTGGTCGTCCATGGTGGCGATCTGGTCTTCCAGCGCCGTCACCGCCATTTGCGCCGGCACGCGGATCAGGGCGCGTTGCGGATGCGCCTTCAGCCAGCTCTCCGCGTTCGCGGTGGGCAACAGCACCGGTGAGTGCGCGCCCAGCGGCGGTGGACCATACGGCCCATCAGCGGGGGCCGCCAGCTGTGTCACCGGCACATCCGAAAGCGTCGAATCCACGGCGATGAGGGAGCCCAGGCCATGACGCAGCAGCCATCCGCCGATCACCACCGCCAGCGCGGCCGCCATCAGCCGCAGCGGCCGCTGCGTTGCGCGCACCCGCCGCCGCGCGTGACGATGCGAGAACTCGGAGAATCCATACGGTGGCGCCGCCGCATCCGGCAAGTCGCGCAGGCGCTGCAGCAGCTGCGGGTCCAGCGCCGCCGGATCGGTCTTGCTCTCTAGGTCGGCGCGCATGTATGGGATGCCTCGGGTTCGAACCAGGCCCGCAGCCGCACATGGGCGCGAGCCAGTTGGGATTTTGAAAAGCTTACTGTCCGCCCGAATTCCCGGGCAATCTCCTCGTGCGACCAGCCCTCGACTTCAAAAAGCCACACCACGGCGCGCGCCGTGGGCGTCAGGCTCGCCAAGGCCCGCTCCATGTCGAAGGCCTCGGCATCCGGCCCTGGCAGCGACAGGTTTGCCGGCGCCGGCAGCGCCTCGGCGTCGGCGTGGGAGCCGAAGCTCAGCCTGGCGCGATGCCAGGGCGAGCGCAGGAACATCAGGCTGCGAGACAGTGCGATCTTGGCGGCCCAGGCCCCCACCGGCGCCTCCTGCCGATACCGGTCCAGCTGCTCGAACACCATGATCATACTGTCCTGAAACACATCCTCGGCCACCGCCCGAACGCCCACAATCCTGCGGATCAGGGCGAACACCCCGGGCGCCAGCAGTGCATAGAGCTGGGCCTGCGCGCCAGGATCGCCCGCCCGCGCGCGCGCCAGCACCCCCTCCGCCACCCGGATTTCGGCAAGTCTTGTCACCTAAGCAATAAGATGCGCCATCCCGCCAAAAGGTTGCATCCGCCGGCGTTGTGACCGGAATGCCGAATCGTCTAGGATGGCGCCCGGCACCCCCTCACGGCCCGAGTGGCGGAATTGGTAGACGCAGCGGACTCAAAATCCGCCGCCCTTAAAAGCGTGTCGGTTCGACTCCGACCTCGGGCACCATCCACGATCTCGCAATCTCTCAAATCTGGATTGGCCTCTGCCCTTGGGTCCGGCCACGAACTACGCCGTAGGCCAGCAACGCGGCGAGGCCGACAAAGAAGAGTATGTCCAGTGCCGGCATCGGCAATGGGAGGCTGCCGAGGATCACGCCCATGAGCGCGACCCAAATGAGGATGCCCAGCGCCATGGCGCCATCATCGACGAACAGCCCGATGATCTCCTGCAGAGCGCGCGCCAGCGGGCTGTGCTTGGTGGGCGTCGGTTTGCCGTGCTGACCCGCGGGCAGGGCTCGAGAACGGCACAGTACAACCAAAGCCTGCGCCACGGCAAAGTAGCCACCGATCAGCACCAGTACGGACCAATCGGCGTGAGGCCACCTCAAGTGCATGCCCTCAGCGACCCAGAAGGTACCAAACGCGGCTAACAGGATTCCGACGGCGAATTTCAAGGTATTTTCCGGAATGCGCCCGAGCGGACGCACAAACGCGATACCCAGGGCAATCACCGTCAAGAGTGCTGCGGCCGCGCCCAGACATGCCGGCAGCAGGCGGCCAGTGCCGGCACCCAGAGCGATGATGATAAACACCACCTCGATTCCTTCGAGCATCACGATCTTGAATGACGTCGCGACCGCCGCCCTGTCCCATGCCGCGACAGGCCCGCCGAAGGTCTGCAGGGAGGCGGTTTGATTCACAAAGCTCGCCGACTCGTCATGGAGCGCGAGCAGGCCAGCCGACCTGAGAATGGCCTTGCGCAGCCACCGCAGTCCGAACAGCAGCAAAAGTGTCCCGACCAGGAGTTGCAGCAGCCGCAACGGAATCCGTGCCAGCGACTGACCGAAGATCGCGACCAGGATGAGTAGCAACAGCAACGCGGCAGCCGCGCCGGCCAGCGAACTGCGCCAACCGCGCACGATTCCCACCGCCAGCACCACGGTCAGCGCCTCAACAAACTCCACCAGAGACGCCATGAAGGCCCCCACTACCGTGGGGGCCATGCTGACCCAGGAACTCATTCCCGCAGCCTATTCGCACGGCTGCGGAAAATCCATGCGCGCGCAGCGCCTGCTACAGCGGCACTTCCAGCGTCACGTCGAAGCTGCGCTCCGGCAGCGTCCAGTACAGCGGTGTACCGAGCCACACCGTGTAACCGGCCAGTGCGATGTCGGGCGTCTTGTTCAGCAGGTTGCTGATTTGAAATTTGAGGGAGGCGCCCTTCAACCAGACAACATTGTCTCCGATGGTATAACCCACGGCGCCGTTCAGCGTGCTGTAGGAGCTGATCGGCTGGGTCTCACCCACGTCGCCGTAAGTGTGGCCCACTCGCTTGTCGAGCAGCGAAGCATAGATGCCGTACTGGTTATAGATCACTCCGTAGGCGAGCGTGGCATTCGGCGCGTTTGGCACCCACAGTCCGCCCGTGCAACTTCCCGTAGCGCAGTTGGTCTGGGCGTTCTCAATGATCTTGGCGCGATTGATGGAGCCGTTGGCGTACAGACTCAGTCCCATCCCAAGGTAATAGGTCGCATTCGTCTCCACACCCTTGTAGTTGGTGCCCCCGGCATTGAAGTAGATGGTGTCAGGACCGAATTTCTCGGACAGGATCTCGTTGCCGAAGTGGATGTAATAGACATCGCCCGAGGCGGAAAGCCGCTGGTTTTGCCACGTCGTGCCAGCCTGGTAGCTCCAGGTTTCCTGCGGCTCGAGGTTGGTGGAGCCGGGCACGGTGGTCGTGCCGTGGTCGAAGTATTTCTCGTTGGGTGCCATGAAGCCTTTCGCGGCCTGTGCGTACGCCGCCCAGTTGTCGGTGATGGCGTAATGCGCCAGCAGCGAAGGCAGGGTGGCCGAGTAGGTGTTGTCATAGCTCTCGGGGAGCGCGCTATCGACGTCTACGATGGCGTCGACTTCGCGCTCGAAGTGGTCATAGCGCACGCCCGGTGAAACCGTGAGCCCAGGCAGCACATTCCAGTCCACCATGAAGTACGGCTGCAGCGTGATGAGCTTCTGGCTGAGCAGGCGCCCGCCGTTGCAGCTGTAGGCCCCCAGCAGCTCCGCAGCAGTGGGCTGGGTGATGGTCGAGCCTGGAGTGGCAGGCTCGGCGCTGGCGGGACAGGGGGCATTGACGCCGCCGTTGGTCAAGTAAGTTGACGCGCCGCCGTTGGTCACCCAGTTCGCGCCGTTGGGGTTCAGGGCCTCCCCGAGAGTCTCGTCCACTTCCGGCAAGGCGCGCTCATTGGACTGCCGATCGACCCAGATTCCGGCCTTCAAGTCGCCGAAGAACAGGTGGTACTTCGCGTTGAGGGTATCGCCCCAGGAGCGATAGTTGTTGGTGAGCAGCTGTCCGGGCACGTCATTGGCTCCCCAGTAGGTGCCATTCGGAGTCTCCCCATTCGGATCCTCTCCGTTGTGTCCCGTATGGTAATAGGCGTAAGTGTAGATCTTGTTGTCCAAGGTCCAATCGCCCAGCTTCGACTGCAGCCCAACGTACTCGAAGTCGGTATGGATTTGATCGTAGTTGTAGCCGTAGTAGTCCTGGCTGGTCGGATCGCTGGACAGGCCCCAGGTTGGACCGTACTGGGCGATCTGCGCCGCCGTTGCGCCCAGTCCCACGTACTGATGGAGCTGGTTGTACATGGCGACAAAGGTCAGCACCGTATTGGGGGCCACGCTGGCGGCGAACTTGGCGAAGACGTTCTTGCGCTGCTGGCCCATGTTGGTCAGCTCGCCGTCGGTCGAGGAACTTTGCGCATCGATGTACCCGGCCGCACCGTCGAATCTGTCGATCTTGCCGGTATCGAACTCGGCCCCGAACAGCTGCGAGTGCCAGCTGCCGAAGCTCACATAGGGCGTAAGCGTCGGGTCTGCCAGCGGCGCCTTGGAAAGGTTATCGACGCTGCAGCAGAAGGTGGCGTTGCCGATCGTGGCAGCGGTGCCTGGGCCATAGTTGACGTTCACGCCACCCAGGTCGTGGGCCATGAAGTAGGACGTGGAGTGGTGCGTGAAGTCATTCGAGTCCTGGAAGGGAATTCCGTCGAAGGTGACGTTGTAATACCCATCGACGAATCCGCGGATGCTGAGGATCTGGTTTTCCATCAGACCGGGGCCGTTGGGTGACACCGACTGCACGCTGGGCGAGAGCCCGATGATTTCCGAGAAATTGCTGGTCAGCGGCATATTGTTTTGGATGAAGGACTGGCTGATGTCCACGGTGGGCTCGGTCACATCCAGCGGCGTCACGGTCGGGGCCTGGGCGGCGGCAGAATCCGCACTCTCCTTCTGGCCGATGACCACCACGGTGGGCACCTGCTGACTCTGTAGCTGGTCATCTGCCATGGCAAACGGTGCGATCGATGACAGCAGGACGAATGTCGCCCATCCAACAGGGCAGGACTGGCGCACAGTGCGGATTTGCATGCGTGAGGTTTCCGGAAAATCCAGGTGATTGTTTACAGTTCGCAATTACTTTGCCGGGCAAAGGCAAGTCACCGGGAACCTAACGAGACCAGGTTTCTTTTTTGTTACAGCAGCGAAGCGCTGCATCGTTGCGTGGACCAAATTCGATTCGGACAAGCTGAATCTTGGGTTCAACTCAATGTCCGCCTGCCGGTCGCCATTGGAATTGCACAGCTGATGGCAAGTGACGCGGGCCGCAACGGGCACCCTCCGCAGTGCTTGATTTGCTTCCAGAAATGTTGGCCGCCACAAACGCGGCGGCGTCGCTCGCGCACGCGTGGGCGGGATATTTCGGCCGCGCAGGATTAACTATTTTTTAAACTATCTGCGCTGGCTGGGCCGTGCGGCGTGCCACTATACATTTTTGTAAACTAGAACCCTGCACTCTGCAGCGCAGTCATGTGCAACCGCTACGAACTTCACTACCAGCAGGATGCGCAGTTCCAGCAGCTGATCGAACTGGGCTGGATCCTGCCCTTTACCAACTACAACGTCTGCCCCACCCAGCAGGTCCCGGTGGTGCGCAGCATTGAGGAGCAGCGCCGGGGTGAACTGCTGCGCTGGGGTCTGATTCCGTTCTTTGCCAAGGGCGAGCCGGGCAAATTCCTGACCACCAACGCACGCCTGGAGACCGTGACGAGCTCACCGTCGTATCGCGGTCCGTGGAAACGCGGACAACGCTGCCTGCAACTGGCATCGGGATTCTATGAATGGCACACGGATGAGGCGGGCAACAAGTCCCCGTACTACATCCACCTGGCTGATCAGGCGGTGTTCGCTTTTGCCAGTCTCTGGGACCGTTCGCTCAAGGCCGATGGTACGGTCGTGGAGTCCTGCACCATCATCACCATGCCGGCCAACCCCCTCATGCACGATCTTCACAACACCGGCAACAACCCGCACCGCATGCCGGCCATCCTGTCGCGTGCGGCTCAGGAGGTGTGGCTGCGCGGCTCAGCTGAAGAAGCTCACGGCGTCCTCACGCCCTACCCCGCCGATCTGATGGTCGCCTGGCGGGTCAGTGCTCGGGTCAATTCACCCAAGAACAACGGCCCGGAACTCATCGTTCCCGTGCCGTAGTCGGCGCACGGATGCTGCACTGCGAGGCCGAATCCTCGCGAAAACGGCGCGGTGCGCCTAATGTGGCTGTCACAGATGCCGCCCGGATCCGTGATGCACAAGCCCACCGCCACCGCCGTGACGCTCGCCGCGGCGCTGCTGGCCATTGCCATACCGGTGCTGCTGGCCATCTATCTCGCGGACCGCCAGGCGCGCGACACCGAGATGCGGGTTGTCACCAACTACGCAAAGGACGTGCTGCATCGCTCTGAGACCACCTCGGATCAGATATTGGCGGCCGACAAAGCGCTGGGGGAATCACATTCCGAAGATCCCTGTTCGGATTCAAACATCGCGATCATGCGCCGTTTCGATCTGTCCTCCAGTTACCTGCAGGCGATCGGCTACGTGATGGACGACAGACTGGTGTGTTCCTCGCAGGGACGCGACGCCGGTGGGCTGGCGCTGGGCCCGGTGGACTGGGTCACGCCGTCGAAGACGAAGGTGCGGATCAATGTCAGATTCCCGTTCGATCCGGGGACGTCCTACCTGGTGACGGAGAGCCCGGAAGGCTATGCCGCCATCATCAACAAGGATCTGCCACTTGATGCCGCCACCAACGAAACCGATGCCTCGCTGTCCATTTTTGCCACCATGAACGGGCGCATCATGGGCGCACATGGGTTCGTCGAGCCGGGCTGGGTCGGGGCGCACCTGAGCGCTGTGCCGCACGGTCAGAGCATCACCCGCTTCGTCGATCACGGCTATGTGGTAGCCGTCGTGCGCTCCAATCGCTACTACCTCGGTGCCATTGCCGCGCTGCCCGTCTCCTACATGCGCGCACAGACCCGTGCCACTTCGATGATATTGCTGCCCGTGGGTGTAGTGGCCGGCCTGGTCCTGGCCATTGCCACCCTGTACCTCGGGCGATTGCAGCTGGCGATGCCCGCGGTCATCAGGACCGCATTGCGGCGCAGGGAATTCTTCGTGCTCTATCAGCCCATCGTCGATCTGCGCACCCGTCACTGGGTGGGCGCGGAGGCGCTGCTGCGCTGGCGGCGCCCGGGCGGGGAAATGATCCGTCCGGACCTTTTCATCCAGGCGGCCGAGGACGCCGGCATCATTCAGCGCATCACCCAGCACGTCGTGGAGCTGGTGGCCCGTGATATCGAGGATCTGTTCACGCGCCACCCGGAGTTCCATGTTGCCATCAATATTTCCTCGGACGACCTGCATGCCCAGAGCACTGTCCCCATGCTGCTGCAGCTGGCGCGCCAAACCCATGCGGCCGCGGGGAATCTGATTGTCGAAGTGACCGAGCGCGGACTCGTCCGGCGCGATCCGGCGCATAAGATCGTGCAGGCATTGCGCGCGGGAGGCATTCGAATTGCGGTCGACGACTTCGGCACGGGTTACTCCAGCCTCGCCTTCCTGGAAAGCATCGAGCTGGACTTCCTGAAGATCGACAAGTCCTTCGTCGACACCATGAATCTGGATACACCCACGAGCCAGGTCGCCCTGCATATCATTGAAATGGCAAAGTCGCTGAACCTGAAGATGGTGGCCGAGGGTGTCGAGACCGAGGCGCAGGCGCAGTTCCTGAGCGAGCGCGGCGTGCAATTCGCCCAGGGCTGGCTGTTCGCCAGACCCATGCCGATGGACGAACTGAGCCTGCGGATCACACCGCGCGCAGGCTAACGGTCCGAGCGGAAGCCGATCCTGGCATGCGTGCCATCACAGAAGGGTTTGCTGGCGCTGCCGCCGCAGCGACACAGGTTCGCGGTGACGGTGCGTGCCACGACGCGGCCAGTGCCGCTGATGATCTGCAGGTTGCCGCGCACCGCCAGAGGCCCATCCGGCTGCGGGTCGATCGCCAGTGGACCATCGACTTCGGGAATGGCATCGGCCTGCGTCGTGGGAGGCTCGCCGCTGGCGTTGAAGCCCGCATCGCGATGCGAACCATCGCAGAACGGCTTGTTCCGCGATGCGCCACAACGGCATAGCGTGGCACGAAAACCCAGCGCCTCGCCGTCGATGATCAGGGGTGCGCGGAAGGCGTAGGGACCGGCCTCCCGCACGGTGGCGAGGTTCACCGGCGGCGCCGCCTCCTGCGGACCACCGTCGCGCCGCTGATAGCGGATGGCGCCCGAGGGACACAGGTGGGCAATCTCCACCACGCTTGCCACCGGCATGGCCTCGGGATGGATCCAGGGTCCCTTCACGTTGGCGAGAAAGACCTTGGGTGCACCGACCACGCAGAAGCGTGCATGGATGCAGCGCCGGCCCTCGAACTGCAGTTCGATGTCGGCGCTACGCACGGTCTCGATGCCATTGACCACGGAGGTCATAGCGCTGCCCGAGGCCGCCGCGCGTGCCGCCGCGGAGTCATCTGCAACCGCCGGCTGCTTCGCCGGGGCCACGGCCGAGGGCGCCGCAGCGAGTTTCTGGCTCATGTCAAAGCCACGCACCGCCCGCGCATACAAATAGCTCAGCTGTGCTGCCGCCGTGCGGATCCGCGGATCATCCGCCGGCCGCAGTTCCTGCGCGGCGCGCGAGAAACATTCCAGCCGCTCCAGGAACAGACGGCGGGCGGCGCGCCCGGCGGCCAGCGGCGCCGCATCACGCAGGGAGATAAACGACATGCCTGCATTGCATCCGGGATTGGACGGTCCGGCCGGCAGGCGCGCAGCCTTCTCGGCGAGCGGGGTAATGGCACGCATGAGCCCGACGGCCAGATCCACCGCCAGTGACTTCTCAGGCTGCGGTCCGCGAATCGAATAGGCATAGGCCAGCAGTCGCACCATGAGTCCGTAGGCACCATTGGCAAGGTCCACCACGGCAATGGCTTCGGGGTTCTCGATCCACACCCGACCCTCGGGTCGCGGCGGCTCGCGCAGGACGGGATTGTTGGCGGCGGGAAAGGCCGGAACGAACTGCGGATTGGCGCCCAGCAGACGCTCGAAGTCATTGCGAATGCGGCTGAAGCGCTGGTAGTGAGAATCCGTGGAATCCTCCCGTGCGCCCTCGCCCTGCACCACGATGGCATCGAAGGCGGCAGTCGCGGTCTTCAGGCAGATGACGCGTTGCGCCGCCGGCAGGGCCACCTCGGCGGGCGAAAGCTGCAGCGCCGGATCCCCGTCGAAGGCGTTATCCTCGCTCTCACGCTCCACCAGGGCGCGCAGGCCAATCGAAAGCTCGGCATAAAAATCGCCGACGGTCGCATAGTTGATGCCCATGGGCGTGATGTGCGCCTGCGCGTTGCCGCGGCCGTAGTTATGCGTGTAGGCAAAGCCCTGGCCATCAGGCTCCGTCGATCCCTTGGGGCGTTCCAGGAAAATGAAATGCTGCAGCGTCGCCTGATTGAACGGCGAGAGGCGCACCGTGACGCTGGCGGGAAGGTTACCGGGCTCGAGCGGAAAGTTGCCGCGGCCAAAGCGCGGCGTGCCGCCAAGCGCCGAGGTAATGTTCCATACCGCCGTGAGATGTCCCATTTCCTCCACTGAGACCTTGATCAGCTCCGTGCGCCACCGGCGTACCGCCTCGACCTCCTCCGGGCGCAGACCCTCGACCTCGCTGTCCTTGAGGCTGAAGGCGGCATACAGATACGTGCACATCAGGTTGTGCTCGAGTTCGGCCGCCTCGTAGAGTGCGTGCAGGATCTCTTCGCGACTCCTGAGTCGGGTGGCGACGGCATTCATGGCGTTCTCCGGGTGGCCGGCGGGCGGGACATTATCTATCTCATCCTTTGCGTAAGGTTTCAAGACAGCCACAATCCATTAAGATCCCGCTCAGATTGCGCCACCTGGCAGGCCGCGAGGGTCGCGTTCATGGAGCGTTTGCGCCAGTTTGTGATTGCCGGCACCGCCGCGTTCCTGGCCGCCCGCGCTAGCCATGCGGCAGCCGACTGCAAGATGCAGGCGATCCTGGACCTGCCCATTACCATGTCCGGCGCCAAGCCGCTGGTCACCGTGAAACTCAACGGCATGGAAGCCCATCTGGTGATGGACACCGGCTCGACTTTCTCGGTTCTGTCACCCGAGACCGCCAAGCGAGCCGGTCTGAGCGTCGGTCCGGCGCCGCCCTACCTGGTCATGGAGGGCGTCGGCGGCAGCGCGCGGCCCGATCTGACCACGGTGAAGGAACTCGGCGTCGGCTCCCAGACGCTCAAACGCGTCGCGATGCTGGTTTACGGCGATCGATTGTCCAACGGTGGTATCGATGGAATCCTCGGCCAGGACTTCCTGCGGCTGGGCGATATTGAAATCGATCTGGCGAACGGCAGAGCACGTCTGTTCAAGATCACCAGTTGCGAGCATGCGAATCTTGCCTACTGGGCCAACGTCGGACAGGGCGGCGAACTGGACATCCGCCGCACCGATGAGCACTCGCCCATGGTCATTGGCTACGGCCAGGTGAACGGTTCCAACATCGGCGTGATGATTGATTCCGGCTCGGACCTGTCCGCGCTGTCATTGCACGCAGCAAATCGAGCCGGCATCACCCCACAAAGTCCTGGAGTCACGCCCGGCGGCATCCGCTATGGCGTCGGCAGTGGCATGCGCGACTCCTGGATCGCGCCGTTCAAGGCGTTCAAGTTGGACACCGAGGAGGTTCAGAATACGCATCTGCGCATCGCCGACCTGGGCCTGTTGCCGCTGGGCGTGGACATGCTTCTGGGTGCGGATTTCCTCCTGTCCCATCACGTTTTCATCTCCTACCGGCTCAGCAAGCTGTTCTTCACCTACAACGGCGGTCCGGTCTTTGATCTGAACGGTCCACGCAGCGCGCCCTCAGGGGCCGCTACGGCGGCGGCCAGTTCCCGGCCCACGGCGCCGGCCACCACTGGCGTGGAAAATGCCGCCGATATCGATCGGCATGCGGAAGCCTCGGAGGCGCGCGGCGATCTGCCGGCGGCCATCGCCGACTTCGGACGTGCGATCGAGGCCGACCCGGGGAATGCCCTGTACCACCTGCACCGCGGCCAAGCGCGGGCGCGCGCCGAGGATGTGCCCTCGGCGCTGGCCGATGCCGATGAAGCGCTGCGGCTGCAGCCGGCCTTCACGGATGCGCTGATGTTCCGGGGACGGCTGCGCCTGCACACCGGCCACTTCAATGAGGCCGGTGCGGATTTCGCTGCCGCCGAGGCCAGTGCGCCGGCACGCTATGAACTGCCTCTGGAGGAGGCCAGCCTTTATTCCGCCGCCGGCCGTTACCCGCGGGCACTGGAGCTGCTGAATCGCTGGATCGCAGCGCATCCCAACGATGAGCGTCGCTACGATGCCATGAGTCAGCGCTGTCTGGTCCGCGGCATGCTGGGGATCGATCTGGATGCGGCGCTTGCGGATTGCAACACCGTGCGACGCCATGTCTCGAGCAACTCCCAGGTGCTGTTCAATCGCGGCATCGTGCAGCTGCGCCGTAAGCAGTACGACAAGGCGATCGCGGATTTCAATGACACCCTGGAGCTGCAGCCGCGGCTGGCGCGTGCGACGTATGCCCGCGGCCTGGCGCGACTGGCGAAGGGCGACCGGTCCGGCGCTGCGGACCTGCAGGCCGCGTTGGCGCTGGAACCCAAGGTGGCACAGGAGTTCCGCGACGTGGACCTCGGGCCCTGAAGGTTCAGGCGCGCCGGTTCCCCATGGCCGCCTCGACGATAAACATGGTCGCCTGCCGCGGCGGCCGGGCAAACAGCCACTTGATCATGCGGCGTCCCTGCGACATACGCGACCAGGGGTCCTGGGTCGCCCATTTCTCGGCAGCGGTGACGTTGCGCGCCGCCATCTGTTCGGGCCCCGGCACGAGGCGCTGCCGAACATAGTGCAGGCGCTCACGCGGCGATGCACACCAGGCGATGTGCGGAAAGGCGGGAATCGAGATTGACATAAATGACAGCTGCGAGAGGTTGGCGCGGTGGCACAGGCGCCGCAGGGACCAGGGGCAGGCCACCCGAAAGGTATTGAGCACGGTGGGGGGTACCAATCCTGGTTGGTATCGATTGAGCATTTCTAGAGGTGGAAAAGCCCACCAGAACGACTTGGCAGAGGGGCTCATGCACAGCAGCTGGTCCCACTGTTGCGCACTCATGGATGCGGCAAGCAGTGCGATATCGTGCAGATGCATGAGGCGCATTGAGCGATTGCACAGATTTCCCGCGGCGTGTAGCAGCAGATGCAGCAGCAGGGCGTTGCTGGAGCGATAAGGATTGCACCCCGGCTTTGCTTGCTCGGGAAATACCAGCGCGGTGATGTCAGGTTCGGCGACCGCCAGGCGCTCCATGATCCGCGTATGCAGCTCAACCTTGACCGGATACGCCTCGTGTTCACCAAAGGGAAGCGTGGCATCGGCTTCGCAGGTGCTTGCAGCGCCGGCGAGCGGTACAGGTTCGAATACCTGATGCTTCCAGGTCGCCGCGGTCTCAACATAGCCCGCCGCGGCCAGTACTTCAGCGGCTAGCCCGGCATCAACTGGGCGCACCAGCAGGTCAATGTCCGCCATGGGCCGCGCGCCGGGTGAGTACACGCCCAGGGCATGCAGTGCTGCCCCCTTGAGCGCAACCAGGGCCAGCCCCCGGCCAGCGGCGAGATCGGAAATCTGCTGCAGTACCGCCGCGATGCGCCGGTGCCTGAGCAGGGTCTGCTGGTGCTGGTGCGCGACGAACGATTGCCAACTGTCCGGCCCCGACCAGCGCAAGGTGCTCGCGAGCAGGGGCGTCACGCCGTGCAGAACCGCCGCGGCACGGGCCATCTGCCACTCAAAGTCGCTCCAGGAGGGAGCGTGCACCTGAGGCTCGGCCAGTTCGGAGGCAAAGCGCTCGGTGGCCTGCGTCAGCGCAAGCTCGATCGTTTTTGGGGACGGCAGCATAGTCCCTGTAGGTACCGGAACGCTGCCAAATGGTTCAGCACTAGGGATTCAAGGCCACGAAGTCCTGGATGCGCTCACCCAGCTGGCTATCCGGGGTGTTCAGATGCATGGTGGAGGACAGATGGTTGTGCCCCGTCATGTGCACAAAGAATGGCAGACGCCCGTTGTGCTTCAGATAGGCGTCGAGCAGCACCAGCGTCTGCTGCTGGAATTCCTTAGGATCCATTTCTGTCAGCACCAGCAGCAGCGGAACTTTGCTGCGGCTGAGTCCCTGCAACGTTGACCCGGCAGCATAGTTGGCTTCATCGAGCCCGAAGTAGGCGATCTTCAAATCCGTACCCGGGGCCGTCACCATGTCGTACAGGCCCGACAGCAGAATCAGGCCGGCGATCGCCGCATCATCTCCGGCATGAAAACGGGCATTGACCGCGTAGGCAGCCGCGTGTGCCGCTCCCGCCGAGGTTCCCATCAGGTAGATGCGCGCCGGATCACCCCCGTGACGGGCGATGTGCGCGCGCACCCAGGCCACGGCCGCGCCCACATCCATCGCACCCGCCGGCCAGGGATGCTGGGGCGCCAGCCGGTAGGTCATGTTGACGCCCACCATGCCGTGGCGCACCGCCCACAGCGCCACGTTGTCCTGGTAGGGTGAACCGGGTCGGCTCTTGTCGCCGGCGACGAAGCCGCCGCCGTGCACAAATAACAGGACCGGCCGGGGTGCACCGGCCGCCTGCGGTTCAAATACATCCAGCAGGTGGCGCGGGTCGGCGCCATAGGCCTGATCCCGACTCACGGTCACACCCTGGTAGGGCTCGCGCTCGTGAAATGGGGCATAGAGCTTGGCGGTACCCTCGATCGCCGCCGGCACGATCTGGTCGCCCAGCGCACGGATCCGGGTCGCCATCTCCAAGATATTCAGTGACATTCGCAACCTCGTGCCGAGTGGAGCCTTCGGGCAAGCTGGCAGCTTACCGCTGTCTCGGGAACAGGTGTGCAGTGCCGATGCGGCTCATGCGAATATCTGCGCCATGAACTTCTGCGACCAGTGCGGCAAACCCGTCGAGCTGCGCATTCCGCCCGGCGACCATCTGCCGCGTCATGTGTGCACCCATTGCGGCACCATTCACTACCAGAACCCGCGGATCATCGCCGGCTGCGTGCCCGACCATGAGGGCCGCATCCTGCTGTGCCGACGTGCCATCGAACCACGCCTGGGCTACTGGACCCTTCCAGCCGGCTTCATGGAGAACCGGGAGACGATCCAGCAGGCCGCCGCCCGCGAGTCGCTGGAGGAAGCCCAGGCGGCAGTGCAAATCGGGTCCCTGCTGGCGGTGGTGCATGTCATGGAAGCCCACCAGGTGCACATTTTCTTTCGCGCCATCCTGCCCCGGGCCGAGTTCGGCATAGCGCCCGAAACGCTGGAAGTGGGGCTGTTCCATGAAAGTGACATCCCATGGTCGCAGATCGCCTTCCCCAGCGTCGAATTTGCCCTGAAACGCTACTTTTCCGACCGCGCGGCGGGGCGCGAAGACCACCACTTCACCACCGCCGAGCGCCGCCCCCGGATGTGACCGGGCTTCACGCACCGGCGCAGTGCATGGCAGAATAACGGGTTCGGACGCGTCGGTTACGCGTGCAAGTCATCTGTGTCGGGGATAGCCAATGACCTTTGTCGTTACTGAAAGCTGCATCAAGTGCAAGTACACCGACTGCGTGGAGGTGTGCCCGGTGGACTGTTTCC